>Ga0209517_10000162_pt1 | contig 118629 bp, 77 predicted proteins | sample PeaSoiMetSII2010_FD_187695 | JGI IMG/M metagenome (GOLD analysis project Ga0209517, IMG submission 187695) | Peat soil microbial communities from Weissenstadt, Germany - SII-2010 (SPAdes) (version 2) | ecosystem: Environmental > Terrestrial > Soil > Wetlands > Peat | place: Germany...
AAGCAATCGCCTGTCACGATTACTTGTAACGCGGATCGGCCCGCTTTGCCAACCTCCCACAACGTAGCCATTTTCATGCACAGTGGTGAGCCGAAGGATCATGAAGTCTGCGCTCAGGATGACACGTCAAGCTCCTTCATACCTTCTTGTGCCGGATGGCAAGATGAAGAGCGAGCGCTGGAATTGACACCTTGGTCCGAAAACAGATAGCATTTTTATTGTCACTTATCAGGGCTCTCAAGCTGTTCGCTGAGCTGTGTGGCGACCCCGTTTTCAGCACTTCGGCAAGTCCTGAAGGAGTTGGGAGCGCGGCCGACCGGGGCGATCTTCCCGTATGAGCGCGGACAAACGAATTCTGGTAGTGGATGACGACGTACGTGTGCGCAACGCGTTGGATCGCCTCTTGTCGACGTGGGGATATAGTGTTGATCTCGCCAGCGACGGCACCGAAGGCTGGGACAAGATCGCGTCAGGAGGGCCAGCCGTCGTCATTTCCGACTTGCGAATGCCCGGACTCGATGGCCTCGAATTGCTCAAACGCGCCCGAGAAGCGAATTGTTCTGCCTATTTCATCGTGTTGACGGGTTTCGGCACCATTCGGGACGCCGTGGAAGCTACCAAGCTTGGCGCCTTCAACTTTCTTACCAAGCCTGTCAACCCCGAACGTCTGCAGATCGAGCTGAGAAACTGCTTTGACCGAAGCGAAAGCGATCAGCAGCTTGAGATTGCTCGACGCAAATTGCGCGACCTGGGCGTGCTCGGCAGACTCGAGGGGCGATCTCCGAAAATGCAAGAGGTCATGTCCATCATCAGTATGGCAGCGCCGTCGGCGGCCTCGGTCTTGATCTGCGGCGAGAGCGGCACAGGTAAGGAACTGGCGGCCCGGACCATTCATGAGCTCAGCCCGTATCGAAACAGCAGATTCGTTGCGGTGAATTGCGCCGCCATTCCTGAATCGCTCATCGAGAGCGAGCTCTTCGGGCACGAGAAGGGGGCCTTTACCGGCGCGCTCCAGCAGCGCCTGGGATGCTTTGAACTCGCTCAAGGCGGCACCTTGCTTCTGGACGAAATTGGCGACATGCCTGCTTTGGCCCAGGCCAAACTTTTGCGTGTTCTCGAGGATGGCAAAGTTCGGCGCCTGGGCGGCTCGGCTGAAGTTCGAGTTGCCGTGCGTGTACTAGCCGCCACGAACAAGGTGCCGGAAGACGCCGTCAAGAACGGACAACTCCGCAGCGACCTTTTTTTCCGGCTCAACGTTGTCCGGATCACCATGCCTCCGCTGCGAGAGCGTTTAGAAGACCTCGAGACACTCTCCGCTGCGCTGCTGGAGGACTTGAACCGAAAGCACGAGCGGGCAGTTCAGTGGATCGATCCCGATGCCCTCAAGCTCATGCTTGGTTATTCGTGGCCCGGAAATATTCGAGAGCTTCGCAACACGCTCGAACGGTCGGTGCTCACCTGTTCCGGAAGCGTCATTACGCCTCACGATCTCCCTCCGTTCTTGAAAGGCGAGGGGGAGCGGACCGTCCACGACCGGTTTCGATTTGTTCCTGGTATTTCAGTCGCGGAGGTCGAGCGCCGTCATATCCTCGCAACTCTGGCCTCCACCAATCAAAACAAAACGAAGGCGGCGGCGGTGCTTGGCATCACCGTAAAAACTCTTCACAACAAACTGAAGCAGTACGCCAAAAACCCGCACGATGATCTCGGCTGACCGGCCTGGCAGATCCTTCCGACTAGCTTCGCCCTACCTCGCCTGATAAACGGCGACTGGCTCGGCCCAAAGTTTGGGGCCGCGCCGATTATGAGTTTTGTATACGCTTAGAGAAAAACTTCCACTGTTGCCCCAACCCTTTCCCACCGCTGTTAGCGGGGATCCTCGCCTTCGGCAGCCACTATCTGCTTAAGGGCCAAACAGATGTTGAGCCTGCCGCGTAACCGGACGATTTGGCAGATCAAATGCCTGTGGCTTATGCATGAGGCGGTCAAAACAATAAGCGTCGCCAAGACCCGACGCTGGGCCGGGGGCTTCGGAAGTTGATGACAAACTGAACGTTGACAATGGTGCTGATCTCAGTTCCTGAGGCTAGGTATGTTCTACATTCTGCGTAGGAGCAGGTCGAATGCCGTTGGGGCGGAAGTGGCTGATGCGCTGCCCGCAAGTTCGGAGCCGCAGGCGTCTACTGCGGTATCGTCGGACGATCTGGAAATTCGGCGAAGCAGGCTTTTCTATATTCGACGCTATGGACCGATAATGGGAACGTGTCTGTATGAGCTTGACGCGAGTTTGCGTGCCTCCGGAGGCTCGGCGCGCCGGTAACCTGTCCGCGAGACAAGCCGTCCATGAAGCGGTAGGGCATTACCGCGGGCCGCGGGCATAAGCGCTAACTTAAGGTGCCGGGACTTCGAGAGCCGCGGAGCGGCGCCAGAAAGTAGCCCACGGCGTGAGCCGTGGGACGGAATGCGGCGCTAATATTCACAGCCCCGGAGAAGGGGCGACAGATCTCGCGCGGGGGCCACTGCCGCCCCTCCGGGGCTGAAATAACCGGGGGTGGCTCCCCGGTCCCACGGCTCACGCCGTGGGCTACTCCCTGCCGGCCCTCCGGGCCTGTATTAGCGGTGAGCGAGACCTTTATTGCCACCACTTGAGGCGTTGAGTTAACGCCTATGGGATTCGCGGGTCGGCACATAAGAGCGACCCACTGTACTAGCCGCTGCCGCGCAGAGATTGACCAAGTCCAAGCCCAAATAATGGAACAACCACCCAGCACGTCCGCAGAGACCGTCGTGTGACCGATCCCCTCTGTTCGGTTGCAGCCTTAATCCGGAGTGTATAACATCATGCGAAGACCCAGGACCTACCGGGAGGGTGTATGAGATCGCCTTGGCTTGTGCTTTGTATGATGCTTGGATTGGCCTTTTCCGCCGCGGCGGCACAGCAGTCGGCTGCAAAAGCGGGCGCATCCGTTTACGTCATGCAAGAGGGGTTTGTCGATGCGCATGGAGTGCTGAGCGGCGCTTACCCACCAATCGCGATTCCGAGCGACTTCATTTTTCGATAGAGGTGGCTGCGCTCGAGACCCAGCGCTTCGGCGGCACGCGAAACGTTGCCCTGGCTCTCCTCGAGTTTGCGGAGGATGTAATCGCGCTCGTAGGCGGCGCGCGCTTCCTGCAATGACGAGAAACCCGTCGTAGGTGTTTTGGTGGAGCCGGGAGCTGCGTGGTCGTGGGAAAGGGTAAGGGGAAGGTGGCGTCGCTCGATTTTCTCACCCGGCACCATGATGACCAGCCGTTCGACCAGGTTGCGCAATTCGCGCACGTTTCCCGGCCAGCGGTAAGTGAGGATTACTTCCTGGGCCACATCGGAAAAGTGCTTCGGGCGGCGCCCATAAGCCCGCGCGAACTCCGCCAGGAAGTAGTTGGCGAGAGCCGGAATATCCTCCGCGTGGTCGCGCAGCGGGGGGACGAAGAAGGGAATGACGTTGAGCCGGTAGAAGAGGTCTTCGCGGAAATTGCCTTTCTGAATCTCCTCCTGCAGATTTTTGTTGGTGGCGGCGATGACGCGCACATCCACGGTGAGATTATTCCCAGAGCCTACCGGTGTGAACCGCTGCTCCTCGATGACGCGCAGCACTTTGGATTGGGTGCGCAGGCTCATGTCGCCGACTTCATCCAAGAACAGAGTGCCGTCGTGAGCCTGCTCGAACTTGCCCACCTTGTCCTCGACCGCTCCGGTGAAAGAGCCTTTGATGTGTCCGAACAGCTCGCTCTCGATCAGTTCCTCGGGGATGGCGGCACAGTTGACCTCTACGAAGGGTTGCTGGGCGCGCAGGCTGAGGAGGTGCAAGGCGTGGGCCACCAATTCTTTGCCCGTCCCGCTTTCACCGAAAACCAGCACCCGGCCGTTGGTGGGAGCGGCCAGGGTGAGTTGCTGGCGCAGGGCCTTCATGGGAACGCTGTCGCCAATAATGCGGTACTTGCCCCGCAACTCCTCGCGCAATTGGCGATTCTGCGAGGTCAGCGTTAACTGCTCGACCGCGTGCTTCAGCGTCAGCAGAGTCTTGTCAATGGAGAGAGGTTTTTCGATGAAATCAAAAGCTCCCAATTTTGTGGAGCGCACCGCCGTCTCAATCGTTCCGTGGCCGGAAATCATGATCACGATGGGCGGACCATCGAGAGCCTGGATCTTTTCGAGTGCCTGAATGCCGTCCATGCCCGGCAGCCAGATGTCCAGCAGAATCAAATCGCAATTATGATGCGCAAGGAAATCGAGGCAAGCTTCGCCGCTCTCCACCGCCTCCACGATGTATCCTTCGTCTTCGAGCACGCCCGAAAGCGACTCGCGAATGCCCGGTTCGTCGTCCACAATCAGAACGGAGTAGTGCGCCATTGACTTTTGAATTATAGAGAATTGTCACGATGGAGAAAAGGGGCCTGGGGAAGGCTGTTTTGGATTGCGCTTTGCCGATTATTCCGCGCCAGGCGAGGAATCTCTGCAGTTGCGAACTTGAGCAACTACGGAGATCCTTCGTCGTCCCGATCAAATCGGGACTCCTCAGGATGACGGCATCAGCAGCGAGGGGAATTGGCTGGAGCTGTTGCCGATCAAAGCAGAGCCAGATTCCTCGCTCCGCTCGGAATGACAGTGCGGTGTGTAACAAGCCCTACTGCCTACCGCCAACTGCCAACTGCCTACTGCCTACTGCAACTGCCAACTGCCAACTGCCTACAGCCTGCTGCCTTCCTGCTCTTGGATGGCCGGGGTGCGCTCGACGGGAAGTTCGATGATGAATTTGGTACCGGTGGGTTGGTTTTCTTCCACTCGAATGATTCCCTTTTGTTCGCTGACGATTCGGCTGACGATAGCCAAGCCCAGTCCTGTGCCGCGATGCTTGGTGGAGAAATACGGCAGGAAGAGTTTTTCTTTATCTTCCGGGGCGATGCCCGGGCCGCTGTCCGCCACGGTGATTTCCACCACGTCGTGCTCCGGGTCGAGCGCCGTCCGAATCCAGATTTCTTTTTGCAGGGCGTGCTCGAGAGCCTCGGCGGCATTGTCAATCAAGTTGGCCACGGCGCGTTTCAACTGTTCAGGATCGACCAGGGCGAGCGGCAGACCCGGAGACAAGTCCCGATGGATCTCGATGCCGCGCAGGCGGCCCGCGAAAATCTTGAGCGCGTTCTCGACAATCTCGTTCAGGCTGGAAGGAAGCGGCTTGGACGCCGGGAAGCGGGCAAAGGCCGCGAATTCATCCACAAGCGATTTGAGCGAGGCCACTTCGCGCCCGACTAAAGCAGCGCTTTCTGAAACCACACGCAGCAAGTCCGGAGGAAGGGCCCCCGCACGCTCGATCAGTCGCGTTATGCGTTCAGTCGAAAGTTGAATGGGAGTGAGCGGGTTCTTGATTTCGTGGGCGACGCGTTGCGCGACTTCCTGCCACGCCGCAGCCTTTTGGGCCTGCACCAGTTCCGACAAATCCTCCAGAACCAGCACCGAGCCGATCTTGCCGTGGCGAGTGCGTACGGATGACACGGTCAGGGAAGTAAAGGCCCGGCGGCCGCCCAAATCGAGCTCCATCTGGCGCGAAGCCACTCCCTGGCGGGTCGCACGGCGGAAAAGCCGGGCCACGTCGCGCACATCGTCAGGGGCGAAAAGGTCGGACAGGGTGTGCAGCGCTCCCAACTCCTCGCGGTCGAACAGGCGCTTAGCCATCGTGTTCACACTGGTTATTTGGCCCTGCGGGTCGAAGGAGATGACTCCGGTCGGGATGTTCTCGAGGATGGCCTCGATGGTGTTGCCGCGCTCCTCGAGTTGGCGGTTGACGCTCTGGAGTTCTTTGGCGGCCTGCTCGATGGCCAGCCGATTCTCCTGAAGCTGGCGAGTCATGGAATTAAACGATTGGATGAGGATTCCAAGCTCGTCGTCCGCGCGGGCTGAGACTTGATACCCCAGATTGCCTTTGGCCACTTCCTGCGTAGCCTCGGCGAGTGCCTGGATGGGAACCGTCACCTGCTTGGCGAGGAACAGCGCGAACCAAGTAGCGATGAACAGAATGACGAGGGTGATCAGACAAAGGAAAGTGAGATAAGTTCGTTTGAGGGCTCGCCGCTCCCCGGTAAGTTGGGCGTATTTCTGGGCCTCGCGCTGAATCTCCTGTGAGAGGGCCATCAGTTTCAGCGGAAGGCGGGTGACAGCAACCGCGGTCCCTACAACCCCTCCGGCCGGATCGTGAAGCGGTTGCACGCTGACGAACATTTCGAAACCCCCGGACCGCCAGTTGTCCGAAAGTCCTCCGGGCGGAATCCGGCCCTGGGGCAATTGGGGGTACATGCGAACAACTTCAGACGGGTCGGGATACGGGTCGCCGGCCTCGGCGAGGAGCCGGCCTTGGCGATCAAAGCACATGGCGGACTCGAGATTGAGGTCCACGACTTCGTGCTCCAGCGCGCCCAGAACGCCTTCCTGGTCGGAAGCGCCCGCAGCATGGAGGAGGGCTTCACTCCCGGCCAAGTGCTGGGCGATCTGCGATGAGCGGCTCTGTGTGTGGGATTGCAGTTGCCGGACGATTTCGCCGGAGTCGGCGCGGATCAGGTCGAGAGGGATGCTGAACCAGCGGTCGATCGTCCGGTTGAGCAGGCCGTAGGCGAAGGCAAATAGAAAGCAGACCGGCACCAGCGAGAGCGCCAGGAAAGCCACCACCATGGTCGTCTTGAAGCGCGAACCCAGCCGTTGCTGCCTGCGCTCGACGTACAACTTGAGCAAAATGCGCAGCAGAATCAAGGCGAAGATGACAAAGGCCAGGAAGATAACGGCTGAAAGCGAGAGCAGGAGCAACGTCTGTTCAGGGCTCTGAGGACGGATAAAGGAGAGATTCAGGGAAGCCTGGCTCCAGCCCAGAAAGAAGAGCGCCGGAACCAGCACCAGAAGGAATATCAAGGCCACCTTGCGGCGATCGTAGGGGCTCTCAGGCAAGGAATTCCTCCAGCGGGCATCCCGGGCAGTTCGGGGTGCGCGGGGCGCAATGCTTCTTGCCTACCTCGACCAGGAGCGCATGAAACTCGTTGAAAAGGGCAGCCTGGCGCGGCAGGTGCGTGTGCAGGAACTCCTGGGTCTCATGGTAGTCCGCCGTAGCGGAAATAGCGCCGTGCCTCGCCAGAACGCGCCGCGTGTAAGCGTCCGCCACGAACATGGGACGTTCGGCCGCGTAAAGGAGGATCGCGTCCGCTGTTTCCGGCCCCACTCCTCGGAGTTCCAGCAACTGGCGGCGGAGCTCATCCGCCGGCAGGGAAAAGAGCCTAGCTAGGGATCCGCCGTGCTGCCGCTCGAGCCAGTCAGCGAAATTCCGTATCGCACGCGCCTTCTGCCGGAAGAAACCGGCGGGCCGCACGCACGCTTCCAGCGCGTCGAGCCCGGCGGCCTGCAATCCCCGCCAGCTCAGCAGGCCTGCCTGGCGGAGATTGCCGAGCGCCAGCGTAGCGTTGTGCCATGCGGTGTTCTGGGTGAGGATGGCTCCTAGAATCACCTCCAGGCGGGTGCGCGCCGGCCACCACTGTTGCGGTCCGAACCGACGCAGGAGAGCAGCATAGTAGCCGGTGAGCAGTGGGCTCGCAGCAGTCTCCGCCGGGTTGGCTACTGTCGCCATACCCAAAAACTATACCGGGCTTGCGGTAAAGTCAACGAAGCCACTAATCGGGTGATCCGGAGATCCGGTGATCGGGTGAACAGGAGAACGGAAGGATCGAGCCAACGCGAGATCCAGGCAAGTCTTTGTGACTGGCGTGTGGTGATCGGGACGCCCAATCACAAATCCGAAATCGCAAATTGTTCACCCGATCACCGGATCACCCGATCATCCGATTCTTCTGCTCACCCGATCACCGGATCATCCGATCTCCCGATCCTCCTGATAGTACTAAGGTACCTTTGCTGCCTAGTCCTTTTGGTCATAGACTGAAGGGGCTCTGGGGGGTTCCTGGGGGGTGCAACTCTCCACCGGAAGGCGGGCGACGAAGTGTGACCGCACTCGGCTACGAATCATCACACGTGGATGGCTTTCGTTACAGGTTTAGGAGAGGGTTGGAGGAATGGCAGGTAAGCTTGGCGACATTCTCCTAAAAGAGAATCTCATCAGCCCTGAACAGCTTAAGCAAGCCCTCGAGTACCAAAAGGCGAACGGAGGGCGGCTGGGCGGCGCGCTGGTGAAGCTCGGCTTTTTGAGCGACGACGAAGTCACGGTCGTCCTCTCTCACCAATACGGCGTCCCCTCCATTAATCTGAATCACTTTGAAGTCGATCCGGGCGTCACGAAGCTGATTCCCATGGAAACGGCCCTGAAGTTTCAGGTGCTGCCGCTGAGCCGTGTGGGAACATCCTTGACGTTGGCCATGGTGGATCCGACCAACGTCTTCGCCATGGACGACATCAAGTTCATGACAGGCTTCAACATCGAGCCTGTGGTTGCTTCGGAAACCTCCATTGCCGAGGCGATCAAAAAGAATTACGGCAGCATTGAGGAGCAGGAACGGAAGCGGGAACTGGAAGAGATCGTCAGTTTCATCGACGAGGCGCAGAACGACGCGCTCGAACTGGAAGCCGAAGATGAAACCACCCTGAACCTGGAGCAACTCGAGAAGGCCGCCGAGGAAGCGCCGGTCATCAAGCTGGTGAACTATTTCCTTACCGATGCCGTAAAGCGCGGAGCCAGCGATATTCATATGGAGCCTTACGAGAAGGAGTATCGCGTCCGGTACCGGATTGATGGCGTTCTGCAAACGATCATGACTCCGCCCAACCGGCTGCGTGACGCCGTTATCAGCCGCGTCAAGATCATGTCCAAGCTGGATATTTCCGAAAAGCGGCTTCCGCAGGACGGCCGCATCATGGTCAAGATGTTGAAGGATGGGCGGAAGAAAGCGCTCGATCTTCGCGTTTCGATCCTTCCCACGATGTACGGCGAGAAGATCGTGATGCGGCTGCTCGACAAAGAGAACCTGCGGTTAGACATGACGAAGCTGGGGTTCGAAGCGGAGTCTTTGGCGAAGTTCCAGAAAGCGATCTTCAAGCCCTACGGAATGGTCCTGGTCACCGGCCCGACGGGCAGCGGCAAGACCAATACCCTCTATTCCTCCATCGTCCAGTTGAACAGTCCGGAAACGAATATTCTCACGGCCGAAGATCCGGTGGAGTACCAGGTGCAGGGCATCAATCAGGTTCAGGTGAAGGAGCAGATCGGACTGAACTTCGCCACGGCTCTGAGGGCGTTTTTGCGTCAAGATCCCAATATTATTCTGGTGGGAGAGATCCGTGATTTCGAGACGGCGGAGATCGCCATCAAGGCGGCTCTTACCGGCCACCTGGTTCTCTCCACGCTTCACACCAACGACGCTCCCTCCACCATTTCGCGCCTCATGAATATGGGGATCGAGCCGTTTCTGGTTGCGACTTCGGTGAACCTGATCTGCGCGCAACGCTTGGTGCGCCGTCTCTGTCAGGACTGCAAGGTGCAGGATAAGGTTCCGCCGCAAGTTCTGATCGAGGCCGGCTATACGCCGGAAGAGGCCAAGACGGTCAAAGTTTACAGACGGCAGGGCTGCGGGAACTGCGGCGGCAAGGGCTACAGGGGCCGCATCGGCCTCTATGAAGTACTGGAGGTCACGGAAGAGCTTCGCGACCTGATCCTGGTGGGAGCTTCGGCGCTTGAACTTAAGAAGAAAGGCGTCGAGCAAGGCATGATGACCCTTCGCCGCAGCGGCTTGGTGAAGGCTGCGCAGGGGATTACAACCCTCGAGGAAGTGATGCGAGAAAGCGTGCTGTAGAACAGTCGAGAGTCGAAAGTCGAGAGTCAAAAGTTGAAGGTCAAGGGTCTAAAGCCGCGGGTTCCCCAGAGTTACTTTCGGATCATGTCGGGCGCAGCGACATCGGGCGGAGTTTCCATGGGCCTGCGGCCCACTCTAGGCAATGAATATCGGCGTCGTCCCCGCGAAAGCGGGGACCCATTGTCAGTACAATGGATTCCCGCTTTCGCGGGAATGACACAGAGGGCGCGATTTTCAGGGGACGTCGAAGAAGAGACCTTTACACTCTCAACTCTCCACTCTCGACTCTCGACTTTCGACTCTCAACCTTAAGCGGAGAGCATTTCATGGCGGTTCCAAGTCTTAGCGAGCTGTTGAAACGCATGGTGGATATGGGAGGTTCTGACCTCCAGATTACCGTTGACTCACCGCCCAGGATCCGCCTGCATGGGGAACTCAAACCAGTGGAGGGCTTCCCGGCGCTGGGGCCGGTGGATACGAAACAACTGGCTTACAGTGTCCTGACGGACGCTCAGAAGCACCGCTTTGAAGAGAATCTCGAACTCGACTTTTCTTTCGGGATCAAGAATATGGCGAGATTCCGCGCCAATCTGTTTAACCAGCGCGGCGCGGTGGCCGCCGCGTTTCGTTTGATTCCATTTCAAATCAAGAGCTTTGAAGAATTGCAGCTCCCGCCCATCTTGGGCGCTCTTTGTGAGAAGCCTCGTGGGTTGGTTTTGGTGACGGGTCCAACGGGGAGCGGCAAGTCAACCACCCTGGCGACGATGATTGACCTCATCAACCAGTCGCGCTATGAGCATATCATCACGATTGAAGACCCCATCGAGTTTATCCACTCGCACAAAAAGTGCCTGGTGAACCAGCGCGAGGTCCATTCCGACACTCACTCATTTTCCAACGCGCTGCGCGCCGCACTGCGCGAGGACCCGGACGTCGTGCTGATCGGGGAAATGAGGGATCTGGAAACTATCGAGGCGGCGCTCAGGATAGCCGAGACGGGGCATCTCACCTTCGCGACGTTGCATACCAATTCCGCTGCCTCCACCATTACCCGAATTATCGATGTCTTCCCGTCTTACCAGCAATCGCAGGTTCGCGCCCAGCTCTCGATGGTGCTGGAGGGTATCTTGTGCCAGTCGCTTCTGCCCAGGGCGGATGTACAGGGGCGCGTCGTGGCGCTCGAGATCCTGATTCCGAACCCGGCCATTCGGAACCTCATCCGGGAAGATAAGATTCACCAGGTGTATTCCGCCATGCAATTGGGCCAAGAGAAGTTCGGCATGCAGACTCTTAATCAGGCCCTTTACTCTCTCTACACGCAAAGGCTGATCAGCCTGGACACCGCCTATTCGCGATCCAGCCACGTCGATGAACTTCAGGACATGATCGACCGCGGCGGTGCCGCGGGCGTAGGGGGACAGCCCGCGAGCGCCCTTCATGGCTCTACGCGAAGGTAGTACCGCAGTTTGTAGCCGAGGCGCATGGCCATGCGGCCTCGCGATTGATTTTGAGGTGGACCGATGCCACAGATTAACTCTCAAGGTACGTCCCGAACAGGCTCTCTGGTCAGCGGCGTGCGAGCGGCAGTGACCCGCCAGGCTGTGGGCGGCGCGCTTCGCCGCGGGCCGGCCGCGCCCGTCCGCACCGGGCTGAAACGCTCTGCCGCGCTCGCCAAGCCGAAAGTAAGAGGGAGAGTGAACCCGCGGGAACTTTCGATTTTCACCCGTCAGTTCTCGGTGATGATTGATGCCGGTCTTCCTTTGGTCCAGTGCATTGACATCCTCGCCGACCAACAGGCGAATAAGGCTTTCACTGAGATCTTGCGGGGGGTGCGCAAATCGGTTGAGGGCGGCACCACGCTGGCCAATGCGCTGCGCGACTATCCCAAGGTGTTCGACGATCTCTATACGAACATGGTCGAAGCGGGGGAGACGGGGGGAATCCTGGACGGAGTTCTTGAGCGGCTTTCCACTCACATTGAAAAAGCCGTCAAGCTGCGCCGGGCAGTGAAGTCGGCCCTGATCTATCCGACGGCCGTAGTGCTCATTGCGGGAGGCGTGATCACGCTGCTCTTGTGGAAGGTCGTACCTATATTTGCCACGCTCTTTGCAGGCTTGGAAGTGGCTTTGCCCCTGCCGACCCGAATCGTCATTGGATTGAGCAATGCGGTCGCGAGCTTTGCCCTTCCGGCGGTGATTATCCTTGGAGCGGGTGGATACGGCCTGAAGCTGTTTTATGGTACGCCCCAGGGACGCCTGCTCATTGATCGCTTTATCCTCAAGCTGCCCCTCGTAGGCAGCCTGATGCGCAAGATCTCCGTGGGGATGTTTACACGCACGCTGGGCACGCTCATATCCAGTGGCGTCCCCATGCTGGAAGCCATGGAGATAACCGCCCGAACCTCGGGCAATGCGGTGGTCGAGAAAGCCGTTATGCAAGTTCGCCGGGCCATCGAGGCAGGCCGGACCATCGTTGATCCCCTGCGCGAAACCGGCGTATTCCCGAACCTGGTGGTGCAGATGATCGGCGTAGGTGAGCAGACCGGTAATTTGGACGCCATGCTCCAAAAAATCGCGGACTTCTATGAAGATGAAGTCGATGTGGCGGTCGGCGACCTCTTGACAGCGATGGAACCGATGATAATTCTATTCCTGGGCGTGGTCGTCGGGGGTGTCGTAATCTCGATGTACCTTCCGTTATTCAGTTTGATCGGGAAACTCGCGGGGTGATTTTGGTCTTGTTATCCTGAGCGGTGCGAAGGATGACACCCTCAAGAGGCGAGCCTCCACGCCGAGGTTGCAGCAAAAGAAAGATTGACGACAGCGTTAGAGTGCGTAGAATTGTCGATTGACCGACTCGAGCATGGCAAAATACTCTTCTCCCAATGCGTCTAGCCTATTCGCGGCCTTACCCGATCAGCTAAAAGAATGGCTGCCCTGGGTAACCAAGATCCGGTTTGTCATAATCAGCTTTGTTTTTGCGATCGATTTTGCCATTCGCGCTCTGGTTGCCAATCCTAACCCCGCCTCTTTCAAATACTTCTCTATCGCCATCATCCTCTGGTACATTCTCGGCCTGTATTACCTGATCTACAATCAGCTTAGCCAGGATTACCTTTTACAGGCCTACCTGCAGATCTTCTCGGACATAGCCGTCATCACCGCCATACTCCACCTTACAGGGGATCTGGAGAGCAATTACCTTTCGCTTTACCTGCTCGTGATCATTCTCTCCAGCACCCTGCTTCCGCGCGGCCGGGTTTTCCTGGTGGCGGCGGTCAGTTTTGTTTGCATGGGCGCGGTGCTGGAATTGGCTTATCTTCCGGTTATACTGCCGGACTTCGCGGTTCATTACCCGGCCCTCCGTTATCTGATCACCACCTCCCCGCTGCCGGTAGATTTGCGGACGCTCCAGGTCAAGCTCGGGGCAAGTTTCTTTGGTTTCTTCGCCATCGCCTACCTTTCCAGCCAATTGGCGGAAAACCTGCGGAAGGTGGGAGCGGAACTGCGAGATAAGAACGGCCAAGTGGCTAACCTGCAAGCCAAAACAGAGAACATTCTGGAAAGCATGCGCGATGGACTGCTGACCACGAATCTGGAGGGTGTGGTAAGCGAACTGAACAGTTCCGGAGCCGCCATACTGGGCCTCAAACCGCAGGAGTTGCGAGGAAGAAAGATCCAGTCGTTTTTCGCCGGCTTCGAGGCCGGCAGCGTCTCGTTTCCGTCTGCCAACGGATTTTCCACCCGCCAGGAAGTGACTTATCGGAGTCCTCGGGCGGAGCCGCGAGTCCTGGGTGTTTCTGTATCTCCGCTGATGGTTCCCGCGATTGGCGTGGCCGGTTTTGTATATAACTTCCAGGATCTGACCGAGGAAAAACGCCGGGAAGCAGAGTACTGGACCAAGGACCGCATGGCGACGTTGGGACGCATGGCCGCGGGAATCGCGCATGAGATCCGGAATCCGCTGGCGTCAATTACCGGCTCCGTCAAGCTCTTGCAGTCGATTTCGAGTTTGGACGAGGACCAGACCAAATTAATCGAAATTGTGAGTCATGAGTCGGAACGACTCAACAAACTGGTTTCGGATTTTCTTCTTTACTGCCGTGACCAGCGTCATGAACCTCAGAAAGTGGATTTGGTGAAAGTAATTGACGAGACGCTGGTATTACTTTCAAACCATCCGCTATTCGGCGGTAATGTGCGCGTGGAGAAGCGTTATTCTCCCAGGCTGCCGCCGGTTTGGGCCGACCCGGACAAGCTGCGGCAAGTCTTCTGGAACATAACGGATAACGCACTCAAGGCGATGCCGGAAGGGGGCGTCTTGACGGTGCAAGCTGAGGAAGCCGGCGAGAAGGTGGTCCGCGTCATCCTGGGTGACACGGGAGTAGGATTTTCCGAGCAGCAGCTCGAAAAAGTCTTCGAGCCCTTTCAACCTGGATTCAGCGGGGGCACCGGACTCGGATTGGCCATCGTTTACCAGATCATGCAGGGCATCGGAGGCGCAATCCAGGTAGAGTCGAAAGCGGGGAAGGGCACTCGCTTCATCCTTGAACTACCGAAGCATGCGGCTCCCGCGGCCTCCCCAAAGAAGGCCTTCACCCCGGCCGCCGCCAATCGGTGATGGGAAGTAGGGGCGGTTCGCGAACCGCCCCTGCCAGTCCAAGGTCGACTTTTAGAATCGCAGGGAGATGTAGATGGCTCGGCTGCTGGTCGTGGATGATGAGAAGTCGTTGTGCCAAATGCTGGAGATTGCTTTCCGCAAGGAGGGTCACTCGGTCGAGACGGTCTTCAGCGGTCATGCCGCAAAGAAAAAGATCGAGTCTCAGGTTTACGACCTCGTCATCTCCGACATTCGCATGCCGGACCTCTCAGGCATTGACCTGCTCAAGTTCTTCTACGAAACCAGGAACCCCGCCCCTTTTATTCTGATCACTGCGTATCAAAGCATGGAAACCGCCATCGAAGCACTCAACCTGGGCGCCTATCAATATGTGATCAAGACGGATAAACTGGTTGAGCAACTGAAACTCACCGTCAGCCGGGCGCTCGAGCACTCGGCGTTGCGGGAAGAAAATGTGCGCCTGCGGCGCGAGTTGCTGCGCGATTTTGCGCATAACAACATCGTCGGTCAGAGCCGGCAGATTCAGGGAATTCTGGAATTGGTCCGCACCGTGGCGCCGACCGGCAGCACCGTCTTGATCACGGGCGAGAGCGGAACCGGCAAAGAATTGGTGGCGCGGGCCATTCATGAAGCCAGCTTGCGCCGGGAAAAGACCTACGTTTCGATCAACTGTGGGGCTTTTCCGGAAACCCTGCTGGAGAGCGAACTGTTTGGATATTTCAAAGGAGCCTTCACCGGCGCCGAGACCAACCGCAAGGGAATCATCGAATCTGCCCACGGAGGCACTTTATTTCTGGACGAAATTGGCGAGACCAGCCTCACCATGCAAGTCAAGCTGCTTCGGGTACTTCAGGAGCGCCGCGTGCGGCCCTTGGGGGGAAGCTCTGATGTTTCGATCGACGTGAGATTGATCGCGTCCACCAACCGCGACCTCAAGCGCATGGTGGCGGCAGGGCAGTTCCGAGAGGACTTCTACTACCGGATTAGCGTCATACCGATCCACGTCCCGCCCTTGCGTGACCGTCCGGACGACATTGCGTCTTTGGCGCGCCATTTTCTGCACAAATTCGGTTTGCAGATGGGGAAAGGAGATTTGGATTTCAATCGTGACGTCCTGGAACTTCTCACGCACTTTCCCTGGCCCGGAAACGTTCGCGAACTCGAGAATGCAATCGAATATGCGGTCGCGATGTGCGGGGACTGCGGCGGCAAAATCTGCATGGAACACTTGCCTCAATCCCTGACAGGTATATCCCCGAGCGGTGAGGCTGTCGTCGAGATACCCCCTGAAGGGCTGGATTTTGAAGCCCGAATGGCGCAAATCGAGAAGCAACACCTGCTGGCTGCCTTGCGTGCCTCCGAGGGAGTCCGAACGCACGCGGCGGAACTTCTGCGCATGTCCTACCGTTCGTTTCGTCATTATGCCAAGAAATATGATATCTGAGGCCAACACCCCAGGCCCCTCCTCGCTTGAGGAGGGGAGTCGCAGGTTCCCCTCCTCCGCCGAGGACGGGAGTCCGACCCGCGACCGCTGGGCAATACCCCTCCTCATTCTCGTTTCAGTGGCGTTATATATCGTCACCACCAGCTACGACCTGGTTGGGGATGATGCGATCTTGATCGGGGGCAATCCCTATGTGCGCAGTTTTCATTTCCTGCGTCAGATCTTCACCGAGAATTTCTGGGCCTTTCGCGGCGCGCGCGGCGACAGCATCTTCTACCGTCCGCTCGTGATGTTCACTTTTCTCGTGCAGACGTTGTTGTTCGGTTCGCGACCTGCTCCGTTCCACCTCTCGAACGTCCTCTTGAATTCCTGGGTGGTGGTGATGGTCTACCAACTCGGGAAACGGCTCTGGCCCACAGGCCAGGGAGCATTGTGGGGCGCCTTACTGTTTGCTGCCTTGCCCGTTCATTCAGAGGATGTGGCGACGGTTTCCGGGATCTCCGACGTCGAATGCGCTACGTTCTTCTTGGCGGCAATTCTTATCTACACCCACCCCCCCGGCGCCAAAGGCTTTTCACGTCTCCGCGCCTGGATGAGTGCTTTCGTGTTTCTTCTCGCGGCACTGTCGAAAGAAGTGGCGCTGGCCGCTCCTCTGCTTATGGTTTTCTACGAGCACTTCCTGCGCGGAGACGCGGTAACGCGATTTTCCCAACGCCTCAGCCGCTACCTGCCAAGTTTCCTGCTGGCGGCTTTCTATGTGGTCGTTCATCTGGCCGTCATTGGGGGCATTTCCAGCGTCGGGCCCTCCAACCGGATGCCCCTGAGACAGACGGTTATTTTCGGTTCTACGCAGCTTGGTGAATACGTTGCCAAGCTGATCTGGCCCCAGCATCTTTCGTATTCCTGGAAATTCTATCCGCCCCTAAGTTGGCGAGATCCAGCCGTGCTGGTGGGGATGCTGTTTACACTCTGGTCAGTCGGGATGGTGGCTGCCTGGTGGCGCCGGGACCGCGCGGTCAGCTTCGCCATCGTATGGTTCTTCTTGACCCTCGCTCCGGTCCTCAACATCGCCGGGGTCGGAGTGTCGGCCTATGGCGAACGATACCTTTACATCCCCTCGGTGGGAATCTCGTGGCTGGCGGGAGCAGCCTTGGCGGCCGCCCAGGGGCAATCGCCAGGGATGCCCCGGCAGCGCGTTCGCCGAGTCGCGGCGCTCGCGTTCGGGACGGTACTGCTGGTGGCGGGCGCCGTACGCATCCTGGTGAGACTGCCGGCTTGGCGCAATAACTTCACCTTGGGCCTGGCCACCGTGCGCGACGATCCCACCGCGGCGGCTTTCCACGGGTTTTTGGGGAACGGTTACCGGAAGGCGGGCGATCGGAACAGGGCGCGCATTGAATACGTCGCGGCAATCGCTTCAGACCCATCAGCCGGCGAGGCCTTCGTGAACCTGGCAGGCGTCCTCTTGGACGATGGCAACGTCGACGCGGGAGAGGACACCCTGAGGCGCGGGGCGCAGCTCAATCCGGGGTTCTCGAAGCCCCTGTACGCCTTGGGCAAAATCGCCCTCTTCCGTGGCGACACGGAAGAGGCGCGCGACTTCTTTGAGCGGGCCTTGGCTCTCGACCCGAACGATGCGGAGGCCCTCCTTAAGCTTGGACTTCTGTCCTTACAGGAGGGCCGGCTCGCCGAGGCGGAGGGACTTCTGCGGCGTGATGCGATCGTTCAGCCTTCTTCAGCTCTGGTTTGCTTGAACCTGGGAGCGGTCTATGGACGTGAGAAGAAATTCGCTCTCGCGGAAGCGGAGTTCCAGCGCGCCATTCAATTGACTCCGCAAGATGAGGCGCCCTATCTGGGTCTTGCGGGTGTCTACGAGGACCAAGGCAAACTGGCGGAAGCCCTCGAGCTCTATCGCCAGATCGTGAGGTCCGGCCCCGGCTCGGGCAACGGCCAGTTCAGGCTGGGCGTTCTCGCCCTGAAAATGGGGAACAAAGACGAGGCTATCGCGGCCCTGGAAAAAGCGACCGCGATTCAGCCGAAATCGGCGTTGGCTCGCGCTCAACTTGGCCTGGCGTATCTCAATTCGGGTAAACGTGCCGAGGCGCGGCGGGAAATCGAGGAGGCTAGAACCCTTGACCCCAAAGACACGACGGTGCAGATGGCCGTGATAAAGTTGACGACGGGGCGGTAGCACAGCCTCTCCTGGCTGTCTGCACAGGCAGGGGCGCCTGTGCTACTATACGGTTGAAAGTGACAAATTCCGTCGCGCGGTTTGGACATAAATCGGCGAGAAAAGCTCAGAGCAAGCGAGCGGATCACAGAGTTTCACCGGTGATTGAATTAAGTAGTAGAATACACAACAGTTAGCGAAGGTTCAAATTTTCCTCTGGAGCACGGCTTGGCAAGCAAAATGCCACACGTTAGGTGGCTAGTTTCCAGGCGCTTTGATTATCGATAGGAGGACGAATGAAGAAGGGTTCACGAGGTTTTTCACTAATCGAGTTGCTAATCGTCGTTGCGATCATTCTGATCATTGCGGCAATCGCCATCCCGAACTTGCTGCGCTCGCGCATTGCCGCCAATCAAGCCTCCGCCGTGGGGTCTCTGCGCACCCTTAACACTGCGGAGATAACCTATGCCACCACCTACAATACCGGTTATACCGCGACACTGGGCAACTTGGGTCCGCCGGCGGCAGGCGCGAACCCCGCCGCCACCGCTGCCGGATTGATTGACAGCGTCCTTTCAGGGGGAACCGCTACCGCCACCTCGAGTGTCAAGAGCGGTTATACGTTCGTCTACACTCCCGCTGGCACCGATGCGAGCGGCAGGGTCGACACCTATGGTATTACCGCTACGCCGATCACCGTGGGAACGACCGGAACGAATTATTACTACACTGACATGTCGGGTGTAATCCGTCAAAACAGCACGGCCGTGGCCGGTTCGACCGACTCGCCGCTCGCTGGTTAGAGGTTGGGAATTGCGGCAGGGAAGGCGGCGAGGCCTTCCCTGTATTTGTCCCCTGTCACAAGACCTCCCCAGGCTTGCGGGTCGCAACGCCACTGTGGGGGCAACACTTTCCAGGACGTCGCCGCGTGCGTCCCATGGATGGGATGGACCGAATGCGCCGGCTCCGCGACGACGTCCTGGCACCCTGCAAAAGTTGATAAGGATTGCCAGTTCTTCCCACCTCCGCCAACGCTTGCAGCCCACCTTCCTGGAAGGGAATCGCCGTTGTCCTCGTCCTGACCTTTGCCGTTTATATCCCCACCCTTCGTTATCAATTCGTACACGACGATCGCGGGCAGATTGTGGAGAATCCCGCCGTTCATTCCTGGCGTTTCGCTCCCTCATACTTTACCTCGCAGGTCTGGGCGGGGGTCATGCCGGGCGAACTGGGGAATTACTACCGTCCGCTTTTCCTGCTATGGCTGCGAATCAACCATGCGGCCTTTGGAAATCACGCCTGGGGTTGGCATCTCACGACCATCCTCGCCCACGTCCTCACGACCCTGCTCGCCTATTTGCTGGCGTTATGTCTGGGCGTCAGCGGCGACGCCGCGCTGGTGGCAGCATTGGTTTTCGGACTCCATCCCGCGCACATCGAAGCGGTAGCCTGGATTTCCGGCTCGACTGAACCTCTTCTGGGCGTTCTTCTGATTGCGTCATTCATTTCTTACGTACGATGGCGGCGGACAAGCCGGCGCGACTGGCAGCTCGCCTCCGTACTTCTTTTCGCTCTTGCGCTGGGCGAAAAGGAGACCGCTATGATCCTTCCCGGTCTGCTGCTCGCCTACGAATGGATATTCGCCAGCAGTGGTACACAGCCATCAACCGGCGCGCACGCGGAAAGCATGGCAACGACCTGTCATTCCGAGCCCTTCGCTGTCATCCTGAGCCCTTCGCTTGTCATTCCGAGCGGAGCGAAGAATCTCGCTCTGCCGCTCAGGGTAAACTCCGCGGAGGATCTCGCCCGGGATGCTCAGGGTAAACTCCGCGAGGAATCTCGCTCTGCCTCGGACGAATCGACGAACCAGGATCGGGGCAAGATTCCTCGCTTTGATCGGAATGACAGCCTATTTCAAAGGAGTCGCTCAGCTCTCCGCGGAGTCTGGCCTTTCCTCCTGGTTGTTCTGCTTTATCTTCCCGCGCGCACTTGCGCGCTCAAAGCGCTGAGCCATGCGGTGACTCCGCTCAACCTGTCGCAGTTGGCCTTCACTTGGCCGTCATTGATCTCGTTCTGGATTCGCCACCTGATCTGGCCTGTGGGCCTCAGCACCTTTTATGACTTTCCTGCCGTGCTCCACCCCACGCTGAGGAATTTCACTTTTCCCCTCATCTTCGACGTTTGCGTTGCTGCCGGCCTCGTGGCCTTGGTTCGCCGAAGCCGAAGCGCCGCCTTTTCGGCAGTCTGGCTGGTCTTGCCCTTGATTCCTCTCCTCGACCTGCGTGTCTTTGTAGCCGATGACTTCGCCCATGACCGTTATTTGTACCTGCCCTCGGTCGGCCTTGCTATTCTGGCAGGTCTTGGTTTGAAAAAGCTGTGTGCGCGCGGGCCGCAAGCCTCGCGTGCTGACCTGAAGCCCAGCGCTACACCGTGGAGAGGCGCACCGCAATGGCTGGGCGTGCCGGGTGCACTCCTGGCCGCTTCGCTATGTCTTGCCGCTGTGCTCGCCTACGGCACCGTCACCCAAAGCTTTTATTTCCGCGACAATCTGACTTTTTATGCTTACAACAATTTCATGGCGCCCCACAACCTTGCGGCTGAAACCAACTATGGAACTATACTGGCTGAACGGGGTATGTATGCGTCCGCGCTCGCGAAGTTCAACGAGGTGGCAGGGCATGACCCCTCCTACTGGCCCGCGGTCTACAATCTGGGTCTGACTCACTACAAAATGGGGCGTCTGCCGGATGCGGAGAAGTACTTTCGGGAGGCGATCCGTATCGATCCCCATAAGGCCGATGAATATTTCTACTTTGGCATGACGCTGCTCAAATCCGGACGCACGGACGAGGCGATCGTCTCCACGCGCCGCGCCATCGCGTTAAACCCCGCGGGTTTTGCCTACCATTTTGCATTAGGAGCAATGCTGAGAGCCCAAGGCGACTTCCCCGGGGCCCTGCGGGAATTCAAGGAAGAGTTGGCCGTGAATCCGGAACAACAGGCCGCAGCCGCGCAGATCAAGGAGATTGAGAACCAATTGCGGGAGACAGAACGCTGAAGCTTGTCATTCTGAGAATCACGGGATTTTAGGCCCGGAGGGCCGCGAGAGAGTAGCCCACGGCCTGAGCCGCATGGGCATTAAACCAAGGTGCGAGAACTACGAGAGCCGCGGAGCGGCGGCAGAATGTGGCCCATGGCGAGAGCCATGGGAGAAAGCATAAGCGTCGTGGGCAAGCCCCGTAGGGGCGACAGAAATATTGGACGGAACGCAGGAAGTCTGTCGCCCGCTGACGCGGGCTTGACGGTTAACCAACACCGGCCATCCCACGGCTTTCGCCGTGGGCCACAGTCTTTCGGCCCTCCGGGCCTGTGAGAGTAGCAGCGAGAAGCATTCCGGAGGCGGCGGCAGGCCTAGGTTAACGCCTATGGGCAGAATGACTCGGGTAGTAGAGAGCAGTAAGCCGCACTTTCGTGAGGTCTCGCCATCGGGTATATTATTCTTCCTCCGAGGCGACAGCAGGCCCTGCGCCACCGTGGAGTATGGCGAAGAGACGGTTCGTTCATCATGTTGGCCCTCGAAACTACTGACCTGACCAAAGACTACAGACTCGGTTTCTGGCGCAATCGAGTTAAGCGGGCGCTCGAGGGGCTTAATCTCAGCGTCGAGGCGGGGGAAGTTTTCGGCTTGCTCGGACCGAACGGCGCCGGCAAGACCACGACGCTCAAGCTGATCTTCCGTCTCATCTTCCCCACTTCCGGCACGGTGCGCATCTTCGGGAAGCCACTCGACGACCATTCGGTCCGTTCCCGGGTCTCTTATCTGCCCGAAAACCCCGCCTTCTACGATCATCTTAGCGCGCAGGAATTTCTGAACTACGTTGCATCGCTGTTCGGACTGCCGGCAGCCGAGCGGCGCCGTCGCTCGGGTGAACTCATCGATCAATTGGGACTCTCCGCATCGCGCAATGTTCAGCTTCGCAAGTATTCCAAAGGTATGATTCAGCGTTTGGGAATTGCTCAGGCGTTGATCAATGACCCTGACCTGGTTTTCCTGGACGAGCCGATGTCCGGCCTCGATCCGCTGGGGAGACGGGAAGTCCGTGAGGTTATCTTGAGGCTGAAGGAGCGGAAGAAGACAGTCTTCTTCTCCACGCATATTCTTTCCGATGCGGAGACCTTGTGTGACCGGGTAGCGGTGCTCAACCACGGCCGGCTGCAAGGATGCGGCGAGTTGACCGCGATCCTGCGTCTCGGAGTTACCGCCACCGAACTGGTGCTCGAGGCCCCGTCCGCAGAGGTCACGGCCGCTCTCGTGCCCTACGCCTCGTCGATGATTCGCACCGGAGAGCGGGTGCGCCTGGAGATTGCGGAGGAGAGTAAGGTTGAAAGGTCTCTGGAGATTATCTTGCAGCGTAAAGCGAAGCTGATCTCGATGAACCCGGTGAAGAGGTCGCTCGAGGATTATTTTCTTCAGAAGGTTGGTGCGGAGGAGGTCGAGAAGTCTGGGCGTAGCGCCGACCTTTAGGTCGGCAAATGCTGGCCTGAAGGCCAGCGCTACCAATTCTCGACTATTGCAAAGACTACCATGCGCGTGCTGACCATCGCCATCCACACATTCAAGGAATCGGTCCGCCAGAAAGTTTTGTACAACCTGGTGGCGTTCGCCCTCCTGTTGATCGGGGCCTCCATTCTCTTCGGGAGCATCTCCGTGGGTGTCGAGCAGATTATTCTGATAACCCTGGGCCTCACCTCGGTTTCGGTTTTCGGCCTGTTGATCGCCATTTTCATCGGCATCGACCTGGTCTCGAAAGAGATCGAACGCCGCACGCTTTATAACATCCTCTCGAAACCCGTGCGTCGTGTGGAATTCGTTCTGGGGAAATACCTGGGGCTGCTGCTCACCTTGCTTGTGAACACAGCCATCATGACGGTGGGCTTCTATGGGGCGTTGTACTATCAGGAGGGGAGGCTGGGCCGTGATGACCTGGTATTTCTCGGGGCGGTTTATTTTATTCTTCTCCAACTGGCGATGGTCGTAGGACTCGCCTTAGTCTTTTCGTGTATATCTACTCCGGTGTTATCCGCGGTCTACACCTTTTGTCTTTTCGTCATAGGTAATTTTTCAGCGGACTTGCGCACTTTCGGCGAGCAAACTCAGAGTGCGCTCGTGGGGACGGTCTGCAGCGCGCTTTATTACGCGCTGCCCAATTTCGCGACTTTCAACGTCATCAGCCTGGTGGCTCACGCGCAGTCGATCCCCGCTTACCTGTGGGTGGGAAACTCTTTTTACGCGCTTCTTTACATAACCATGCTTCTGGCACTGGCAGTCCTTATTTTCGAGGAACGGGAATTCCGATGACATCGTTCTTCTCCCAACCTCGTTCCCGCCGCCGCGCCTGTTGCCTCGTGATGTTGCTGTGTTTCTTAGGGCTGATTCCTCTCGAGCGGAGCCTTGACCTCCGAGGCGGAAGCGAGCGTGCGCTGGGCGAGGTTCTCTTTCTGCCGTCTGGAAAGGTCTTGCGGCGGCTCAGCTTGGGTTACGATGGATTGCTTGCCGACATCTATTGGACTCGTGTGGTGCAATATTTTGGCGGCAAACGAGTGGCGCACTCGACGGAGTTCAAGCTCTTAGGGCCTTTGCTTCAAATCACGACGGACCTGGACCCCCATCTGATCATTGCCTACCGCTTCGGTTCGATCTTTCTTGCGGACAAGCCGCCGCGGGGAGCCGGCGAACCCCTGGAGGCCCTGGCGCTCCTCGATCGTGGCATTGTTGCCAACCCGGAGTATTGGCGGTTCTGGGAGGACGTTGGCTTCGTCTACTATTGGGATTTGAAGGATTACCCCGCTGCGGCAAGAGCCTTTAAGGCCGGAAGCGAGCGGCCCGGCGCCATGACCTGGATGCGGGCGCTGGCAGCGAAAGTGGCCGCTCAGGGCGGGGAAGTCGGGACCTCGAAATTCCTCTGGTCTGAGATTGCACGCCAGGCAGGAAACGATCAGATTCGCAAGAACGCCGAAGATCACCTGATGGCCATCCAGGCGACAGAAGAGATCGCCAAACTTAACGAGCTGGTGGCCCTCTACAACAAGCGTCAGGGACAGCCCGCGCGCTCTCTTCAGGCGCTGGCCGCGGCGGGTTACCTCCGGGCATTACCGCGCGATCCTTCGGGCAAGCTTTACATGCTCGGTGCCGACGGTCGAGTAAAGCTCAGTCCGCGGAGCTCGGTAGATTTGAGTGTGCTGCAGTAGCGCCGACCTTTAGGTCGGCAAGCCGCAATGCTGACCTGAAGGTCAGCGCTACGAGAGGCATGGGGAGTCGATTTGGAGCAGGTTCGTTTCATTTTCTGGGAACTATTGAAGATCCTCGGGGTATCGTTTCTCAGCTTGCTGGCAGTGAAAGGAGTGGCGAGCCTGAAGGTATCGGAGAACCACGTGCTGGTGAGCCGGCTGGCTCGAGCCAGAGTGTTTCTCTATGCCGTCGTGCTGGCTATGGCGGTTTTCGGCGCCTGGAACTTCGGCTACGATATCGCTGCGGAAGTTTATTACCGGTCCAGCTTGAGCGATACTCAGCACACGAGCGCGGCAAAAAACTACCTCAACGCGCTTCAGGCGGTCCAGTTGCGGCCGGGGGCATTGCGTTATTGGCAAGCGCTCGAGTCGGCCAAATTCGCTCTTGGCCAATGGGCTTCGGTGGTGAATGACGCGCCTGCCATGGAGCGCGTGGCGGGCCGCGAGTTGGACGAGGTGGACTCTTATCGGGTGGCGGTCAGCCTGTACTATCTGGGACGATATGACGAGGGCCTGCGCATCACCGAACGTCTGATCCGTCAGAATCGGCTGTATCTGCCGCCTTTGATTCTTGAGGGACATATCCTGATTGCCCAAAAACAGTATGGCGAAGCCGAGCGCCGCCTCGTATCTGTGCTGAACGTACTTCCCACTGACCAGCTTGCTGTGGAAGGCCTGGCGCACGCCTACTTTTTGGAAGGGAACCGCCGGCAGGCTCTCAAGGTTCTCGAGGACACGTCCAGGCTCCCCTTTCCCGTGCAAGCGCGACAGAGGTTCGAGGCGCTGAAAGGCCTCTATGGCCAATAACCGCCGGCTGATAATTCATCCGCGTCTGGAAGATCTGGTGGCGCTGGCCTTTTTCCTGCTCATTTTGTGCTTCCGGCTCATTTTCCGCGGAGCCGGACATATCAATCTAAGCCCGGCCGACGTCCTGATAATCATTCCTGCCATGACCCTGCTTCTAGGAAAGGAATTGGTCCACTATTTCGTGGGTGGGAAGCAGGAATCGTCCGCTTCCTCCGCTGACCCGTTGACTTTCGTACGGCCTTACTGGGAAATCGTCAGAGACTGGTTTCCGTTCCTGGCCATATTGTTGATGTATTACTCGCTCTGGGGCGATACGACGCACCTGCTGGTGCGGCACGACTGCGACGGAGAATTGATTGCTCTTGACCAGCGGTTGTTTGGGTTTCAGGCCAGCGTGGCCATTCAGCGTTTCATAACGCCCGGGCGGACGGCCTGGATGGAGTTCTCCTACTTTTACCACGTCCTGAACATTCCCCTGGTCGGCTGCTTTGTGTATCTCCGCCGCCCCCGCGCGCGCTTCCGGGAGATGATGAGCGGCCTGATGGTGGTTACGTTCCTGGGGCTTCTCGGCTACATCCTGGTTCCCGCCGTCGGTCCCCTTTATAGCCTGCGCGACGTTTACACCGTTTCGCTCAGTCAGCCGATCGCCTTCTTTAACCAGCAACTCGCTTTCATGGATCTGGCCCGAATTCATCGCGACGTTTTTCCCAGTATGCACGTGGCGATTTCCTTCCTGGTGTGGCTCTATGCCTGGCGCAACTCGCGGGCCCTCTTCTGGGCCGTGTCTCCGCTGGTCTTGAGCCTCTGGGTCTCGACCGTTTACCTCCGCTACCACTACCTGATTGACGTGGTGGCGGGCTTTGTGCTGGCACCCGCGAGTTTCTTCCTCGCCAACAGGTTATTCAAGCGCTTCGGAAGTCCGCCAATTCCCGTACCTCTGCCGGCGAAGTGGGCCGAAAGGCTGGGTCAAATTGGAGTCATCGACGAGCGCAAGGCGTGAGAAGGTGTGAAGAAATCGGAGCGTGTCATCGTGAGTCCTTCGCTTGTCATTCTGAGCGAAGCGAAGACTCTCCGTAGTTCGCTCAGGATGACAACCGGGTGGTTTTCTCACAGCTTCCAAGCCCCGCGAAGACGCGAGGTAGGCTAGTTTAAGCCATGGTTCTGCATCAAAGTCCGGCACCCCCTGAGAACGACTCCGATCGGAGGCCCAGGCTCGGCCTGGCCCGGTTGGCCACGCAGCAACTGCTCGCGCTGCTGATCGTGATTGCAGGTCTGCCCTATGTGAATTCGCTGTGGAATGGCTTTGTCCAGGACGATAACCGGCAAATTCTGGGAAATCCCTACCTGCGCAACTTTTCACACCTGCGGGAGATCTTCGCAACCAACGTGTGGTCGTACGTGGGCGCACAAGGTACGACCAATTATTACCGCCCGCTCATGACGCTCGGTTATCTGCTGTGTTACCAATTATTCGGACCGATGGCCTACGGGTACCATCTGACCAACCTGGTTTTGAACGCCGGGGTGGTCTGTCTCGTCTTCCTGGTTACTGAACGGGCTTTCCATAACCGAACCTTGGGATTTGTGGCCGCGGTCATCTTCGCCCTCCATCCGGTGCATAGCGAGTCCGTGGACTGGATCGCCGCCATAACCGATCTCCAGCTCACGGTTTTTTACCTGCTTACATTCTGGTTCTTCTTGCGGACCTCGTCCGCGACACCGAGTAGATCGTTTGAGCACGCATCCAAGCCTGTCATTCCGAGCGGAGCGAGGAATCTCGCTCTGAGTCTTTCCATGGCAAGGCGAGAATCATCGTCGCCTGCGGCTCCTCGGAATGACACGCAGACTGGGGTCGTTACAGAACCTCTGAAGAGCGGATCAAGGGGTGGCGCGGCGGAACTGGGCATGGTCTTATGCTTCGCGTTGGGGCTGCTGGCCAAAGAGCCGGCGGCGACGCTGCCTTTTCTGGCGACCTTTTATGAACACTTTTTGCGTGAGGACCGGGCCGAAACAACTCTCGGGCAGAAGATATCCCGTTATCTGAGTTTGTGGCTGATTGACGTCGCGTATCTGTTGTTTAGAATCCGCATCTTTGGCGGGCTAGCGCCGGTCTTACAGTTGCCGAAGATCAGCCGTGGCGAAGCCTTTTACTCGTCCTTCGCGCTTATCGCGCAATACGTTTGGAAGATCTGCTGGCCGGTAAATCTCTGCGGCTTTTACACATTTCACAAAAGCCTTTCGCTGTTCGAGCCTCGAGCGGTCGCGGGGCTTGTGGTGCTGGGGCTGTGCCTGTGGGCGTTTGTTTATTCCTGGAACAGGGAGCGCCTTATCTCCTTCGGCCTGGTGTGGTTTTTCCTGAACCTCGCGCCGGTTCTCAATGGGCGTCTGTTGGGCGCTAACGTTTTTACCGAACGTTACCTCTATCTTCCTTCACTCGGTTTCTGCTGGATTGTGGCGTGGGGAGGGCAGGCGATCTGGATGAAGCTTGCGGGACAACGCTCGGCTCGCAGGCTCTATGCCGCAGGCTTGGTTATAATCGCCGCCCTTTGCGTTCTCAGGATCGTCACCCGCAGCCGCGTCTGGCGGGATGACGCGACGTTCTACCAAACCACCTTAGCCGCGGAACCCGACGCCATCGCGCTGCGGATCAACTTGGGCGCGGTATACTGGAATTCGGGGTCACCAGTTCAGGCCGAGGCGGAGTGGCGGGAGGCGTTGCGGCGCTCCCCTGATCACTGGCTGGTCCTGAACAACCTGGGACTCGTAGCGGAGCGGAAAAAACTCTACGACGAAGCCATTCGGGATTTCGAGCGCTCCATTCGGCTCCGGCCAAATTATGCCGACTCCCACATGAACCTGGGGCGGACATATGCTGTAACCGGCGCCGATGACAAAGCGGAAGCGCAATTGAAAGCTGCGGTGGCCCTTGCCCCGCTCTACGTTCCGGCCCGGAATGCGCTGGCGGAATTCTATTTCGCCGCCGGCCGCTTTCGAGAAGCAGAAGTGCAGTACCGCATTTCCGTGACGAGCGGCGGCACCTTAGGGGCCTGGAATTCGTTGGGTGACATCTATAGCCGCTGGCGCCTTTGGCCGGACGCCGAACACGCCTTCCGGCAGGCGTTGGCTTTGGACGCCTTTGAAAGCCACGCGCACTTTGGACTGGGCGCTGCTCTCGAGGCGGAAGGGCGAGGCAGGGAAGCGCTCGAAGAGTATACGGCGGGCCTGGAGACAGACCCCAGGAATCCGGCAGCCCTTGAGGCGGTGGAGCGATTAAAGAAAACGCCACGATGATCAAGCGAACAAAAGATCGGGTGATCGGTAGATCGGTTGATCGGGTGAACAGGATTCGTACCTGGGTCGGGTCATCCGACGATCGTCTCGAGAAAACCCTTCCATTCGAGAGTTGTTCACCCGATCACCCGATCACCCGATCACCCGATTCTTCTGATTCACCCGATCACCCGATCACCCGATCTCCCGATTGGCCGATTCGCGCAACTTGCGTTCTCCTAGCACTGACGCTGTTAGGCGCAGGTACGTCCACCCTGGACGACTTCCTCCGCCAGTTCGAGTCGAGCTATCATGCGGTCAAGACGATTCGTGCCGACTTCACGCAGACCTACGTTACGGAGGGCAGAACCGAGAGCGAGTCCGGAGTGGTCTATTTTGCGCGCGGCGGATTGATGCGGTGGGACTACCAGCGGCCTCAACCGAAGCTGTTCTTCTCCGATGGCAAAACGCTCGAGCTTTACGTGCCGGAAGAGAAACAGCTCACCCGTACCGCCCTCAAAGCGAGCGACGACATTCGAGTCCCGTTTCGCCTCTTGCTCTCCAGGCTCGATTTGCGGCGCGTCTTTTCACGGCTCGAGTTTGCGCCCGACGCGCTCCAGCACGCGCCTGCGGACCGTGTCCTGCGAGGCTATCCCAAGAAGGCATTCCAGGAGGATTATCGACAGGTGCTCATGGAAGTAAGCCCCCAATTCGACATCCGTCGCCTGCTCGTGACCCTTCCCGACCAGAGCACCATGGAATTTGACTTTGATCACATCGAACGGGATGTGCCGCTCAGCCGTTCGTTGTTCCAATTCACCGCGCCGCCCGGGACGGAGGTGATTGACCAACGCTGAGCGCCAAGCCGCGGGTCTGGTCTTGACTGGCGAGTTTGAAGCACGTAGAATCGTGCTGTAAGTGACTTAGAAGATTTATCGGACGGCCAAACGCATTGTGGGGCGCGCGTTGTCAACCCTCTCAAAGCGAAGGAGATGGCCACCGAGTAGAATTTTCCGGATCGTATAAGAAAGTCAGCGTCAAGGGCTTCTCAAGATCAGTCTAACACCTTAGATTTCAGTTAGTTATGCCGGCTTGACATTTTGGTCATCAAGCTGCTTGTGGCTTTTACGTTGATATTTCGTCAAGGGGGCTAAACCGGAGGCAAAATCCATGGACGTGCAAAGGTACGGGCAGGTAGCAAGTTCGACACTGGTCTTTTGCTTGGTCTTCTTGAGCGCAGGGTGCGCGACCAAGAAATATGTGCAGACCTACACTCACGACAACATCAAGCCACTCGAAGTCAAACTCGATAATACCAACAAGCAGGTGGCTGAAAACGGGGAAAAGATCACTGACCTGGACCGCAAAACAGAGAAGGGTATCTCCCAGGCTCAGTCTTCTGCGGATGAGGCCAATCAAGCCGCCAGCAAGGCTCAGCAGTCTGCGGTGGACGCTCGGGGACTCGCACAACAGGGAATCTCAGATGCCGCTACGGTGAAACAGGAACTGGAAAACGCGGACAATTTTCAGTCCGTCAAAAAGGCCACGATTCTGTTCGGAATCAACAAGAGCAAGCTGACTCCGGAAGATACCGAAACCCTGGATACTCTTGCGCAAACCGCGACCGGTATGAAGCACTACGTCATTGAGGTTCGAGGATTCACGGACAGCCGCGGTCCAAAACCATACAACCTGCAGCTCAGTGAACGGCGAGCTGACGCTGTGGTGCGTTACCTCACGCTCGACAAACAGATCCCGTTGGTACGTATCTACCAGGCCGGCTACGGCATCGACGATCCTGCCGCCCCTAACAAGACGCGCAGTGGACGAGAGCAAAATCGTCGAGTCGATGTGAGCATACTGGTGCCGCAGTCTTCCGCTGCAGCGGAGCTCCAACAAGGGCAAACCCCGGGTTCCGAGTCTCAATCGCAGCAGTCCTCCACCACAACCACTCCTCAACAATAAGCGCCGGGTTAACGTAGAAAACCGCAGGGTCTCGGAATAACGAGACTCTGCGGATTCCGCGAACCGGGGAAGAACTCTTGCGAGCGAAGGCCGCTGGTGTGTCATTCCGAGGAGTTTCCATCGGCCTTTGGCCCACCCGAGGCAATGACAATAGGCGTCGTCCCCGCAAAAGCGGGGACCCATTGTCCCGCCAATGGATTCCCGCTTGCGCGGGAATGACGTGATTTTCGGGGGGGCAGGCGACGGGGAATCTCGCAGTGCCGTTGTTTTCAAGGCGAGATTCTTCGTGCAGTTTACGCTGATCGGCAGAGCGAGATCCTTCGCTCCGCTCGGAATGACAAGCGACGGAATCAGGATGACAGCGAAGGGCTCGGAATGATGGCCATTTCCGGAGTGGGGATGAGGAAGGCGCTTTTAGCGCCGGTTCAAGACGTGCAGAAAGAGCGTCAGGTAACGCCTTGCGCTGCTCGTAATGAGGAAGTGCTCCCGCACATAGGCACGTCCCTGCTGTCCCAGTCTCTCGGCAATGGCCGGGTTGGACAACAGGAAACGGATCTGATATGCCGTCCCCTCTATAGAATGGGCAAGTAGACCAGTGTGTTTGTGGATGATCTGAAGAGGGATTCCGCCTACCGCCGAGGCCACGACGGGCTTGCTCTTCCAGAGGCCCTCCGTAACCGTCAGGCCGAAGCCCTCGCGCAGACTCTTTTGAATGATGACGGTCGAACCCCTTTGTAGGGCGTTGATCTCGGTGGCACTCCAGGGGGGCAAATTGAGGATGTGGACGTCCGGGTCATTCCCGACGGCTTCGCGAACTTCGGCAAGCACTGCTTCCCCCTCCGGGTCGTCGCTGGCCCCTCCCCCCGCCAGGACGAGTTGGCAATCGAAATAGCGCTTTACGATCTGAAAAGCGCGCACGACGCCCAACGGGTCTTTGAGCCTGTCGAACCGTGAGATTTGTGTGAGGATGGTACGCTGCGGGTCAATGCCGAAGCGCTCCAATGTGCTTCTAACCAGCTCGGGCTCCAGATCGCGGTTTTTCTCGGAAAGCGGGTCAATGCTGGGGTAGAAGAGGTATTGGGGTATGGGCAGGTGCCGGGCGAATTCGGCCGAGGAGAATATCGCGCCGTCGTAGCGGTTGACCCAGGGTTCCAGAAATCCCCAAACCGTAGGATTGGGGTGAGAGAGGTCAATGTGGCATCTCCAAATCCAATGGGCGGAATGGTCGCGGCGAGTGCGAATGAGCGCCACGGGTTGAGGGTCATGAATGACGATAAACTCAGCTTCCATCTGCAGTCGCAGCAGGTTCTGTTCGTTGTAAGCGAGAAAAGTGTCAAAACTCTCCGGCGGCATGGTATAAGGCCCGCCGTGCAACGCGTTGTGGAAGGCCTTGGTGATTTCGTAGAAGTCGTTGCCGCCCGTAATGACTTCCCAGCGGATGGCGAGCCCCAGTTCTTGCAGGATGGGAATCAGCCGGTTGAGCATTTCGGCGACGCCCCCTCCCATCGCCGTGGAGTTCACCATCTGCACCGTGCGCATCTGAAGCCGCGAGGCCAGAGTCCGCAATTCGGCTACTTCCGGCTCACCGAGGACGGGAGTGTAGTCGTCGAGGCGGATCAACAACGGGATGGGCATCGTCTCGCTCATGAGTCCAATTCCCTCTCAACCAGGCTGATAATTCTCTCCAGGGCGCTTTCGAGCGTGTTGGTGTAGATGTCAATGCGGTTGACGCGCCGGGCGAGCGCCCCTAAGTCGAGACAACTCTCCAGCCAATAGGAAAAGTCATTGGTGCGCAACTGAAGGCGCAGGCGGGAAGCAATGAAATGGAAATGAAATGCCGCATGGCTCAGTTTTTTCAAGCCGTCTCGAAACTCCCGGAGCGTCGAGGCCTCCAATTGCAGGGGCACCTCGACGCCAATAGCCTCGTAGAAGTAGAAAGGCTCGAAAGCTGACTGCTCGGCCTGCTGTGGGTTTTGCTCACAGTACTCGGCCACGAGCCGTCTGAGGTCGGCGCGCAATTCGGCTAGTGAAAGGTAGTCTCGAATATCCAGGGAGGCAAGATGCTCCGCCAGTTCGGGTCGATTACACGACGCCAGCGCCCACTGGGCGAAATCGTTGGAGAAACCCCGGGTGAGAAAGTGGTAGGTGCTCAAGGTCTGGAAAGTGTGGTTGAAAATTGAAGTGTCGCTGCACGCCTCCAGACCCTGCTTCAGTTGGGTCAGGTTAGTTGCAACCTCGTTGGCGATCCGCGTCAGGTAGGACACGGTCTTGAATTGGAAGGGCTGTTCAGCCTTTTTCAAGTGAATTCGGCCTCCAATCTCCACGCAAGAAGCTGTTTCAAAAACCGCCCGGCAGACGAAATACTAATGAATGCTACCCAGGATCCCGGCCACCGCTTGAGCGCCTAGCCCCGCAGGGGCTGGACATGAGTAGCCGGGGGCAGCGCCCCATAAGCGCTAAGATAAGAACCGCCTTCAGTCAATTCGCTGCTTTGGGTTGCGTCCCGCGAAGCGGGACACCACGAGTAGCCGTAGGTGAAACTTACGGAAAATGAAGCGTCCATCAACTTTCCGGCCCTGGAGGGGCCGACCCGTCGGAGGTCAACCCCGTTGGGGTTGGCCTGATTTGTGAACGCTCCTGTCATCCGCAGGTTAAAACCTGCGGCTACTAACGGTTGGCCCCATTCGGGGCCACTCGGTCAAGCCGTATCTTAGCGGTTATGGGGTTTCACCCCCGGCTACTCAATTTGCTCCCCTCCGGGGAGCACGGCTTCACGCGTAGTCGACGATCCCCGCTGCAACCGGGCATAAGAGGTTTTGAAACAGCTTCTATACGTGCCGCATGGTGTCCTTGGCATCGACGTGGGGCTTAGGATGGAATTGAGAAACCAGTAAATCCCGCGCCAGATCCCGCGCGCCCAGGCCAAAGGCGATAGCCGCAGCCGTAACCAAGCCTCCGAAGGTAATTGCAAAGGTGACGATAATCGTGGTGCGGCCGATCCCCAGTTCATCGAGGGCCGCTACGACGGTCACCACCATAACAAAGAAACGCGTCAAACCTGCCAGCAGGCGCGCCGGACGCAGGTTCTCATTGACGGCGGCGATCAGAACGCTGCGTCCCAGAAAACGGCTCACCAGCACGCCCACAATCAAGATCAGCACCGCGGCCAGAAAATGCGGCAGATAGAGGAATGTCTTCTCCACGAGGTTGCGGGTTAGGGGCGTGCCCAAGGCGTTCAGGCCTGCGAGCAAAGCCGTAAGCACGATCAAGCCGCGCACGATCTCACCCGCGAGGTAGGAACACGACCGAGCCAAGCCACTTCGTTCCACCACCATTCCCACTCCCAGCCGGTCGCAAAGGCGGTCGAAGCGCAAGGCACGCAGCACGCCGTAAACGACTTGCTTGGCCAGCCATCCTACAACCAATCCCAGCAGGACTAGAACCAACATGCCGAGGAGGCTGGAAACACTAGCTAGGGCCTGTTCGCCGAGCTGGCGGAGCGGCCCCCAGACGATTTTTGTCCACATTCCCTCCATGACTTCTCACCTCTTTTCCCGGCTTGCTTGCGGCCACTGGCTAATGAGATAAGGTTTAAATTGCTCATACACCAGGCACAGTCTCTCAATCCGGCGTTCCGCCAGCGCATCGGAGCCGCTCTCGGTCTGGCGAGCAAAGGAGGCCACCCAACCCAGGTAGAGCGGCGCGAGTGATTTCAACAGGTGTTCGCGGTCCATGACTCGCCGGTGATAAGCAAGCGCCAGATCGTAAATCAGACTCACCCAAAGCTCGTCCTCGAGCGAGAACTGATCCGGCGGGGCGGCGGCGCAGGACTGAAGGTCCCTAATCTCCTTTGGCGAAAACACACGCTCGTAAACCGGCAGAAGGTCGCGCACCCCTTGCTGGAACGAGGCCAGTGTGTGTTGGAAGTTGATCGAGGCCGGCTCGGGCTCGCCCCCAAGAGGCGATCCCAGTAGAGGCACCGGCAGAGATCCCAACACGTTGCGCCATGCCAAATCGTGAGTCTCCATCAGGTTGAAGACGGAGCCTACGACTTGCACCAATACGGCGCTCAAGTCCAACTCCTGTTCCTCTGCCTCATGGATCTTTGCGCCCAAGTGCGTTTGGCAAACCTTGAAGTTGCTCGCCACGGCCGTGGTGGTCATCCAGATATCGATGCCATAGCGCGCCACGTCGGAGTTCCACACCTGGTCTTTTAGAAAATGGCTTGCCAAGCGCCCGGAAATCCCGAATTCCCCGCCGATCGGCTGGCGGATGCGGCGGCCGTACAGCGCGCGCGTGAGCGGGTAGACGACGCTGTTCGTCATCGTTCCGTCGTATTTGTGGCGCTGGTAATAGGGAGCCACAAAATCGAAGTCCAGCGACAGGATCGGCTCCAGGAGAGACTTGAACCATTCAGGCGTAACGCTCGTCACGTCCGGGTCCACCACTACCAGGGCCCGGGCTTGACCGGCCTTGGCGGTCTGGAAGAGCGTGCGGAGGGCACTGCCTTTGCCCGGCAATCCATGGTAAGGCGTCGTCAGGTGGTGCACGGGCTCGAGCGGGTATCGCACCCTCAGCAGCATGTCGGAGTCCGTGTGGACCTTCTCGACAGCTTCCGGCGTACCGTCGTTCGAATCGCCGTCGGAATTAACAATCAGCGCTTTGCGATTCCCAAAGTAGCTCGCCAGGCCCGCCTGAGCAGTTTTGATGACCCGGCCGATGGTTGCGACATTGTTATAACTGGGGATGCCCACCACCAGCTCGAGCGGCCCCAACCCTTCCACCGTTTCTTCAATCTGTTCGGCCAGAATTGCCTCTGCCAACGTTTCCTACCTCAGTACCGGGCCTGTTCGCGGCGGGCGAAGAAAGCCTCTTCACTTGGGGTTGTTTCCGGGACAAGCCGGGGAGCGGCCGGGGTGGCGTGCCGTGGCGCTTCAGCGTCACCCTCAGAGTCGAGGCGGATCTCGCTAAGCCCCGAAATCAGATCTGCCGCCCAGCGATAGATATTGAATTCCTTCACCACCTGCCGCAGTCGATGCATCCGAGCGCTTCGTTCCAGAGGGTCCATCTCTAAAGCAAAATGCATGGCGTCCGCCAATTGTTCGGTGTCGTAAGGGTTGACGATCAGAGCGTCTCGCAATTGGTGGCTGGCGCCGGCGAACTGGCTCAGGATCAGGGCTCCCTGGTCGTCGTCGCGCGCGGCAATGAACTCTTTCGATACCAGGTTCATGCCGTCATGCAGGGAGGTGACCATGCACAGGTCTGCAGCCTTGTAATACTTCTGGATTTCCTGATGGGTATGGTGCCAGGGCAAGTAAATGATCGGCCGCCAATGGTTGGTTTGGAAACGCCAGTTAATGCGCCCGACTTCCGCCTCGACTTCTCCTAAGAGGTCGTGATAGCGCTTGATGTGCGTGCGGCTGGGCTCTCCGATCTGCACCAGGCAAAAGCGGCCGCAGTACACCGGATACTTCTCCAAGAAGCGTTCCAGGCCGCGGAAGCGTTCGATGATCCCCTTGGTGTAATCGACTCGTTCCACGCCGATACCCATGAAGGTGGCTTCCACTCCATGCTCGCGCAGCAAAGCTCCGCGGGCCACATAGGGCGAGCCGCTCTCCGGCGCCTGTTGTTCGGCGGCCCCTGCGAATGCAACACTGATGGGGTAGGGGCGCACCAGGGTTACGTGGCCGCCGCGTTCAACTGAGAATCGTTCCCAATTCACCCGTGACTCGAGGGCCCGGTCGACGGTTTGCAGAAAGTTGTTGCAATGCGACTGGGTGTGAAACCCCAGCAAGTCAGCACCCAGCAACCCATCCAGCAATTCGCGCTGCCAGGGGCAAATCCCGAAAGCTTCCGGGTTAGGCCAAGGGATGTGCCAAAAAATAGCCAACCGGGCGTCCGGGCGTTCCTTCTTCACCAGGCGCGGCAGCAGGGCGAAATGGTAGTCCTGAAGCAGCACGAAGGGTTCATCGGCGCCGGTCATTTCCTCGAGCAATGCCTTCCCGAACTTCTGATTCACAGCCTGGTAATGCTCCCAATCCTTCTCCCGAAAAGTGGGACGTGTGTGGGCAATGTGGCAGAGTGGCCAGAGGCCTTCGTTGGAGAAGCCGAAGTAGTAGCCTTCCTCCTCCTCTTTGCTGAGCCAAATTCGTTTGAGCGTGTACTGGGGGTTGTCGGGCGGAACCCGCAGGCAATCGCGCTCGTCCACGGCATCGCGGTCGGCGTCTCCAGACCCGTGCGCCAGCCACGTTCCCTGGCAAGTCCGCAGGATTGGTTCGATCGCAGTCACCACGCCACTGGCGGGAACCACAACCTCGACCGTCTTGCCTCGGGTGGTGTGCATATAGGGTTCGCGGTTGGAAACGACGAAGAGCGGTTTATCGCCCAGCTTGCTCCGCACGTGGAGTCGCAAACGCTCCGGAGTCCAGAGCGATTCCGCGCTCTCACGCAGCCGCGCTTCCTCGTGGGCTGCGGCTCGCGCGGCTTCGAGGCTGTTAGCAAGGTGCGTAACCTCCTGTGCGAGCGGATTAAACAGGTCCCCCTCGGCCAGGCTGGGGCGAGGTACTCTCTTTCCGTCCCTTAGGTCGCGGATCCATTTGGCGGTCCGGGCGATGGGACGCAAAATGCTCCAGCGGATGATCAGCAGCGTGGTGAGTACGATAAACAGGGTCTGAATGAGTACGTGTAAGTAGGTTTCCCGCCGCAACTGCGCAGTCTGGTGGTCGATAAAGCTGGCATCATTGAAAATCGCGAGTGCCCCGGCCACACCCGATTCACCGTGCAGCGGGAGCACGTAGAGGTAAGTGGGATTCTGGTTAAGCGTGATGAATCCGCCATAACTCGTATCCTGAGCCATCACCTGCTTGATGGTGCCGATTTCTCCGTCGATGTAACTCTGTAGTCCCGCGGTGATCGCCAGACTTGCCGACGTATCGAATACCGCAATCCCCGTCACGCGCTCGCGGTTTCCGAACTGCGTGACGATTTTCTGCAGATTGCTCCGCGAGCGCTTGGTGAGAAGGGGCTCCACATTCGCTCCCAAACTCTCGGCAAGAATCTCAGCGCGTTTCGCCAGATCATTCCGCATCCCGCGTTTCTCCGCTCTCTGCTGGATAATGGCAAACACCGCCGAAAGCAAAGTGACGCCCAGGATGAGGGAAACGATCAGACGCAGGCTTATTCGCATAGATTCACCGGCCCCTTGGATCAGGCAGCCATATTTGGTTAGAAAACGTGAATGGCCTTCTTGGTAGCGTCCAGTCTTCCTACCGTCTCGAGATTGCGCCCCTCAGGCGCTCGCAATTTCACTCCAAGCTTCAGCCCACCTACCTGTTTCGATGCTACAGCGGTGCAAGAATGTTGCAAATCTTGTAAATAAAAGCAAACTGCGTGGAATCAAAGACGTACGGATAAAGCCGAATTAGTCGGGCGTGAAAAATTAACCGGAAGAAGAACATTTTTCACTACAGCACGTAGTTTTGGATGGCGGCTGCGACACCGTCTTCGTCGTTGCCGAGTGTCTTGATCCAACCAGTTTGGTGGATCTCGGGGCAGTGATTTCCCATGAGCACCGGCAACCCTGCGTATTGAAGCATCTCGAGATCGTTGAAATTGTCCCCCAGGGCCATGATGTCGGAAGGGTGGATTCCACATTGTTCGGCCCAGATCTTTAGCGCTCGGCCCTTCGAGCAACCGCGGTTAAGTACGTCGAGGATGGAAACATTGGTGGTCAGATACTTCGTCCAGGTGACGTGGATCTTTGACCGGACCGCGGAGCCTTCGAGCAGCGACTCTGCCGGCTCGATGCGTGACGGCGGACCGCCAACCATCACCTGGACGGGGTCGCTGTCCAGCGCTTCCTCCAGGTCCGGGACGAGCCGCAGGCATTGCGGGCTGTTCTGGGTATACCAATTCAGAGGTCCGTCAGCGGAGGCGTTGTCCTGCATCGTGACTTGGCCGTAGCCGGCGCTGTGGAAGATGGCCACAGAGTAGGGACGGAATTCGCGCACCGCGTCCAACGCCCCCCGGGCTACTTCCCGAGGAAGAAAGTCCCGATGCAATACCTCACCGGAGGAATTCGCGATGAGCGCGCCATTCGAGGTAATCAGATTGACCACGCAGGGAATCTGGCTGACCAGCGGCAGGGCGGAGTGAAACCTGCGCCCCGTGACGATGACTACCTGGACGTTGCGCTCGACAGCCTGGAAAAGCGCCCGGCGGTTACCCTCCGAGATTTCCCGGCGGCTGTTGAGCAGAGTGCCGTCAAGATCAATGGCTACGAGACGAATCGACATGCAGATAGCATTCTAACTCAGCAATCGCCAATCAGGTAGTGTCCTGATTGGCCGGTGGTGTCCAAGTTTCGGCGTAGCGCTGGCCTTTAGGCCAGCATCTGCCGACCCTTTGCTCCGCTCAGGGCAGGCACTGCCCGTGACTGCTACGACAAGCGTGTAGGAACCACGTCAAATGCCCGAAGGGCATTAATATCATTAGCCGTAGGTGAAACCTACGGAGATGAAGGCCCACCCTTTGATCTTCTCCGACCCCGCAGGGGTCGAATGTTCGACCTTTTCAGGGTCGGATACTGTTTCTTTTTGGCTCGCCCGTAGGTTTCACCTACGGCTAATGATCTTCGGTCCCTTCGGGACCCTGGGCACGCGCTTATCTCAGCGCTCATGAGGCATCCTGCCCGTGCTCAGTCACGGCCAAGATGGCCGTGCCACTTCGAAGTGAGACACTGCCCTGAGAATGTGTAGGGGTAGGGCTTGCCCTACCCAGGATGGTGTGAGATCCATCCAGCCAGGGGACGGCAAGCCGTCCCCCTACGGTCGTCTTTTCATGGCTTCTGGGTGCCGGTCAGCCGACGAGGATGAGCGAGTGCAAAGAATTGACCCGTTCAACGCTGCTTGCTAGACTTTACCCTTTAGACCTTAAACTTATGTCCAACATCACTCACCTCGAGTGTGCCCTCTGCGGAAAGCAGTATGAACCCGGCCGCGTCTATAACCTCTGTGTTTGTGGCGCGCCTCTCCTGGTTCGCTACGACCTGCGCCGGGCAGCGGAGACAATGCTCCGCGAACGAATGTCCTCGCGGCCTGGAACGCTCTGGAGATACCGGGAAGTTCTTCCGGTAACAAGCGATGCTTCGATTGTGTGCCTGGGCGAGGGATTCACTCCACTGATCCACGCCCAGCGACTCGGCGTGCGGCTGGGGCTGCCCAACCTGTATTTGAAAGACGAGTCCTTGAATCCCACCGGCTCGTTCAAGGCGCGGGGGCTGGCGTTGGCTGTGAGTATGGCCAAGGAACTGGGCCTCCGAAAACTTGCGATCCCTTCCGCGGGGAACGCCGGTGGGGCCTTGGCCGCTTATGCCGGACATGGGGGCCTCGAAGCGGCGGTTTTTATGCCTGCGGACACACCCATTGTTAACCGGCAGGAGTGTGCCCTGTTGGGAGCGAAGGTGGTGCTTGTCCCCGGCAGCATCAAGGACTGCGCGAGAGAGATGAGGGAGCAACTGAAAGGCGGGGAGTGGTTCGACGTGTCCACTCTTCGCGAGCCCTATCGCCTGGAAGGAAAGAAGACCATGGCGTATGAGGTGGTCGAGCAGCTTGAGGGGCGAGTGCCTCAGGCCATGATTTACCCTACCGGCGGCGGCACAGGGCTGATTGGGATGTGGAAGGCCTTCGATGAGATGGAGGACCTAGGCTGGATTGGCAGCACGCGGCCCCGTATGTTTTCTGTGCAGGCGCAGGGTTGCGCTCCCATCGTCCGGGCATTCGCTCAGGGTCGTGACCGCGCCGAAGAGTGGGAATCTCCGCAGACTGTCGCATCCGGCCTGCGCGTTCCGTCAGCGATTGGCGATTTCCTGATGCTGCGGGCGATTCGCGCAAGCCGCGGGGCGGCTCTCGCGGTGCCGGACTCGGAGATGCTCGCGGCCATGCGAGAGCTGGCTGAATCCGAGGGAATCCTCACTTCGCCGGAGGGCGGGGCAACCTTGGCGGCGCTGAAGAAACTCTTGGCTGATGGATTCCTGGCCGGCCATGAGAGCATCGTGTTGTTCTTGACAGCAAGCGGGTATAAGTATCAGGAAGTGCTCGAAACCCTGAGCAGAACGCCGTAGGGGCGACCCTTGTGGCCACCCTCTAGAGTGACTGCATTTTACGCGGTGAGGAGGAGCGGCTCCGCCGCACTGTCTTGCGGAAAGGCTGTGCCTTTCCGGCCGCTCGCAATCCAAGTTCCCGTTTTTTCGGCGAGGCTGTGCCTCGCCGGTTGAGGCGCAGCCTCAACCCAGCAACAAGATACAAGCTCGAGCACGGAAAGGCCGAGCCTTTCCGCAAGACGGGGCGGCAGAGCCGCCGGCTGCGCAGGGATGGTGGCTGGATAGACGGTCTGAAATGTGGAGAATCGAGGGACGCGCCGCTCGCGCTTGCCCTACGCGGTTCCCACGGGTTCCCCTGTAAACGCTATGCCCAAAACCGAGAGGCTCTACTACACGGATAGTTATTTGCGCGAGTTCGAGGCGAAGCTACTTCGCTCGGAAGCCGCGCCCAAGGGCTTCAAAGTTTACCTTGACCGCACGGCTTTTTACCCCGCTTCGGGCGGTCAGCCCACAGATGCCGGCACGCTCGCCGGCCTCGAGGTCCTCGACGTGATTGAGGAGGGCGGCGAAATCGCACACCTCCTCCCTCAGGCTCCGGCAACTATCGATGTGACAGGTAAAATCGCCTGGGAGAAGCGGTTCGACCACATGCAGCAGCACACCGGGCAACACATCTTGTCCGCTGCTTTCGAGAAAGTGGGCGATTACAAGACCATTTCGTTTCACATGGGGACGGAGAGTTCGAGCATCGATTTGGATTCCGACCGGCTGGGCTCGAAACAACTCGAGAAGGCAGAAAGTGCGGCTAACCGGGTAGTCTTCGAGGACCGGCCCGTGCGGATCTTCTTTGAGTCGGCGGATGACGCGAGCCGGATGGATCTGCGCAAGGCGACTTCGCGTGAGGGCGAGATAAGGCTCGTCGATGTTGAGGGGTTTGACCTCTCGGCCTGTGGAGGGACTCATGTCAGCCGCACCGGGGCCATCGGCTTGATCCTGGTGCGCAAGGTCGAGCGCATGAAGGGATCGACGCGCGTCGAGTTCGTGTGCGGCGGTCGGGCTCTTAGCTTTGCGCGGCGGGATTTCAGACTGTTGAGCGAAGCTTCGCTGCTGTTTTCGGCCGCCCCGGAGACTTTTCCCGAGCTCATCGCCAAGCAGAGTCAGGAACTGCGCGAAGAGATGCGGGGAAGGGAAAAGCTGCTCGAACGTCTTGCCGAATACCAAGCCGGCGAGCTTTGGCGCGATGCACCCATCGTCGAAGGGCGGCGGATTGTTCGGCGAGTCTTTGGGGAGGAAGAATCGGCTCGAGCGAAAATGCTGGCGCATGCTTTGACGAAGCTACCTGACGCAGTGGCTTTGCTGGGAGTCAAAGGGCAGACTACCAAGCTGTTTTTCGCTCAGACCCCCGGCGGCCCGTCCGAGATGGGCAGCGTCCTCAAACAAACGCTCGCGAAGTTCGGCGGCAAGGGGGGCGGCAGCCGCGATTTTGCCCAGGGTGGGGGATTGGAAGAAAGCCGCTTGGAGGAGGCGTTAGCCTTCGGAGAAGCGCTGGTGGCCGGCGCGCCTTACCCTTGAAACTGGCACCCGCTTGTGGCCTTGTCATTCAGAGCGCTTCGCTGTTTTTCATGGCAGTCGCTCATGCTCGTCGGCTGACGGACACCCAGAAACCATGAGAATGCGTAGACCGTCATGGAGTGCGGCAGCAAAGCTGCCGCCGTGGAATTCGAGCGAACGGCGGTAGCTGACGCTACCGCACTCCAAGGTGCCTTCGGCACAAGCATTTTCAAAGCAGTCGCTCATGCTCGTCGGCTGACGGGCACCCAGAAACCATAAAGTACCCGGGAGCGCGGGCATCCTGCCCGCAGCGTGCGTGCAATTGCGGCGCGAGAGGCGGGCAGGATGCCCGCGCTCCTGGATATCTTCAAAGCAGCGAAGGATTACAACCTTCAACGAAAACGCAGGGCCCCAGCCGATCTTTTTAATTAAAGGCATCTCTGGCGCACTGTGCTAGCATCAAATGAGGGACGGGCGGGATCTCTCGTCGGTTCAAAAACGACTAACAACCTATGCATACTATGCAGCTCGAGGGGCTACGAGTGAAAACAGCGATCATCTCCATTTCCTCCTTTGCCTTGGCGCTGTTATCCATCTCCTGTGGTGGAGCGGGTAAGCAGACGGTGAGTGTGTCGGTGACACCGGGGCCTGTCACCATCGATTGGTCCAACGTGCGGCAGACCATCGACGGATTCGGCGGAGCAGCCGTAGACTCCGTCGCCGGACTGCCCTCCAATCTGGCTGAGTTCTTTTTCTCGCCATCCACAGGCATCGGCCTCTCCATCGTCAGGGTCCAGGTGATACCCGATCAAACCACATGCACTGCGCTATGCAATGACGGTTCTTACCTTTCTCCCTGCGGATGTGTCTCGTCGTCCGGGCCGACGATCCTGACCGGGGAATTGCAGGTTGCGCAGCAGGCCCAGGCGTTGGGCGTGAAAACCTTTTTCGCCAGCTCGTGGAGCCCTCCCGGCTCGATGAAAAGCAATGGAAGCTGGTTCGCGGGCGGCTCGTTCATAGGCAACAGCAGTAACTACTCCTCGCTGGCTTCACTATTTGCGCAGTACGTGACGTTGCTCGCAAGTAATGGCATCCCGCTCTATGCCTTCAGCGCCCAGAACGAACCAGACATTTCTCAAACGTACCAATCGTGCACTTGGACCGCTCAGCAGTTTCACGACTTCGTGCCGTATCTTTACAACGCATTTCAAACTGCCAACGTTGGAACCACTAAGATTATGATCCCAGAAGAATCGAACTGGGACTTCTCGGATGCGTCAATGGCCATGGGGGATTCGACGGTCGCGCCAGACGTTAGTATCCTTGCAGGGCACGGGTATGGCGTGAGCTCCCCGTCCGCACCGAATAGCTATGGTTTGCACGTTTGGATGACCGAGGTCGCCAACCAAGGGTCGACCTACGACGGCAGCATGACTGACGCTTTAACCGCGGCGCATACGATCCACAACTACTTAGCCAACGCCAACGTTAATGCTTGGATCTGGTGGTTCCTGTCCGACCTGCCGAAGAACGGGGGCGGGACTGATAATAGCGCTCTAACGGACAACAATGGCAACCTCCCTTTACGTGCTTACGTTACGGGGAATTGGAGCAAGTTTGTCCGGCCAGGCTGGCATCGAGTTGGCGTGACCAACAATGGGTCGTTATTGGTTACTGCATTCGAAAGTGCGGATAACAGTGACTCTGCGATCGTGGTGGTTAATTCCGGTCCGCAGGTCAGCAATCAAGTTTTTGATGTGGGGACGCAAATGGCAAGCTCGGTGGTTCCTTGGATTACCTCATCCACCCTATCTCTTGCCCAGCAGACTCCGGCGACCATCACTGATGGTTCGCTGACGTACACGATTCCGGCAAATTCAGTAGTCACATTCGTCGCGCAAACCACGAATTGAAGATGATTCCGTATCTCGCGCTGTAGGGGGATGGCTTGCCGTCCCCGCATTTCCGCTGGCCCCGACAAGGGTAGGGCAAGCCCTACCCCTACATTGCACATCGAGTGTCGACACGCTGACACTCGCGTGTTATATTGAGGTTCTGTATTGAGACTCGTGGGCGCGTAGCTCAGTTGGGAGAGCGCGGCGTTCGCAACGCTGAGGTCGAGGGTTCGAATCCCTTCGCGTCCACCATCTCTTCCTATGCAATGCCCCAAGTGCCATCATGAGAATCGGACGGGGGTACAATTCTGCACCCGCTGTCATGCACCTCTCCGTTTCACTTGCCCCTCCTGCAAGCATGTTCAGGAACAAGGCGGTAAATGCGAGCGATGCGGCGTCGATTTCGCGAAATACGCTGCGATGCTGGTTGGCCAGGCAACCGCACACGTGCAGGACAAGCGGAATCGCTTCCAGGAGCGTGCCTCGCTTGCCCGGCAGATTCTGTTGGTACCTTTAACGGGGGGACTTTCGCTTTTGAGGTATTTCTTCTCGCGATTCCGAAGGTAGTGGTAGCGCGGACCCCCGGTTTTGGGGTCCGCGGTTCTTCGACAGCGCCACAGACCAGCCGCGGACCCCAAAACCGGGGGTCCGCGCTACTCAGCTCAGCTTTGACTCCTGCCTGCGGCTTTGCCCGCACAGCCAAGAGTGGCTGTACTACCTCTGACTCTTGCTCGCGATATACCGTTTGGCTTTAGCCAGCAACTCGCTGGCCTGGGGCATATCGCCGACCGCTTTCTCAACCAACGGATCGTTCACCAAGGCGATCTCGCTAGCCGCTGTCTGACCGTAGATGAACTCGACCAAGGGGGCTCGGATGCGCGTTCGGATAAAGTCTATGTTGCCATTGAGGTCCTGCTCGGAGAGTTGAACTTTCTGGTCAGCGAGGTAATGGCGGAATTCCTGGAGCACAGCGTCCGTCACCTGAAAGTCGTTGGGAATGGTCTTATGAATCCCCAAATAGTACTTGGCGAACCCGAAGAAAACGTTGTGCGTAACCAGTAGCTCCTGAGCAGGCGTGAATTTGGGTTCCTCGTACTTGACATCGGGGCTGATCCCGCCGCCACCATAAACCTCACGCCCGCCGTCAGTGAGGCGGACGTCCGTATGTGGGGTCGGAGCGTTCTCGGCGCGATAGTAGTAATCCCAGAGGGAAACGTTGTTATAGTCGCGCTGAATCAACCTGCCGCTGGGAGTGTAATAGCGGGCCGTGGTAAGCGCCAAGCCGGTGTGCTCGCTGAGTGGAAAAACGGTCTGAACCAGACCTTTACCGAAGCTCGGTTCGCCCATCACTAGGGCGCGGTCGTGATCCTGCAAAGCCCCTGTCACGATTTCCGCCGCACTGGCCGTCATGCGGTTGATGAGCACCACGATGGGATACTCTCTACCACCGTCTCCCTTCGTCGTGTAGTAGCGTTTTTCCTGCGAGTGGCGGCCATAGTGATAGACAATCAACTGGCTCTTTTCGAGGAAATGGTCCGATACCTCAACCGCCTCCTGAAGCAAGCCACCCGGGTTGTTGCGAAGGTCGAGAACCAAACCCTGGAGATTCTTGTCGTTCAGCTTCTTCAACGCCTCGGAGAGCTCGTCATTCGTATTCTCGTTAAATCGGTTGATGCGGACGTAACCCACTCCCGGCTTTACCATGAACACGTCATCAACGCTCTGCTGCGCGATTTCGTCGCGCGTGATGTCCACTTCGATGGGTTGTTCGTATCCTTCTCGCGTGACCGTGATGTGTACCTGGGTGCCCTTGGGCCCTTTCAGCTTCTCGGCAACCTCACGCGTGTCCATTCCGTCCGTAGACTGGCCGTTTACTTTAATGATAACGTCATCAGGCCGCAGGCCGGCCCGAAACGCCGGAGAGCCTGGGATGGGAGCGATGACAACAACAATGAGTTTGCCGAGTTTCCCGGCACGTTGCCCGATCTGCATGCCCACGCCGTAGTACTTGCCCTCCTGATCTTCGCGCAGCAGCGAAAAAGCCCGAGGGTCGTAAAAATTAGAGTGAGGGTCCAGGCTGCGCAGCGCGCCTGGGATGGCACCAACGTTACTGTCGCTGGGGCCATAGATAGCTTTGTCGGGGTCTACTGGGTCGGCGTAATTCTGCTCCACCACGTTATAGATGCGGGTGAATTCGGTGAGGCCGTTCTTGACTTGCGTGTCGTCACCACCCGCTGTCGCGTCGACTTCCCGCCCGTACAGCCCTCCCAGCAGCGTACAAAGCATTACCGTGCCCAGGATTACCCAGAGCACCCGTGGCGTATGTTTCATGTTCAAAGCAGCTCCTCACCCTGCATTTGTCAGTATAACACAGGGTACTTCGGGCTCAAAGACGCAAAGGCAAAATCGTGCAGTGTGTCGCATCCGCCTATTGCTCCATGCTTCTTAGACGCTTTGAGTTGGTGCCGGGTTGCGGGAAATCTGTCCGGCGCGTTGCAGCGTCCCTAAAAATGTGTGTTACCGGGCGGCTCATTCTGCCGCCCGTCGGCTGACAGGCTCCGGTGGTCCTGCCCATCTCAGCTTAACTCCCACAGGCCCTTAGCCTGGGCTGTGCCAGGCCGCCCCCTTCAGGGATGAGACATCATAGGCAGCGACCAACCCACATTTATGACCCAACGTAGCGCCTTCGAGGTGTCGTGGCGGGGACGTTTCTGTTAGAATAGTTCCGGCATGCCATCCGAAAACTTTGTCCATCTGCATCTTCATACCGATTACAGCCTGCTCGACGGCGCTTGTGAGATCGACCGGCTCATGGTTCGGGCGTCGGAGCTTAGGATGCCTGCCGTCGCCATCACCGACCACGGCAACCTTTTCGGTGCGGTGAAGTTCTATGAGGCTGCGCTAAAACGGGGGCTAAAGCCGATTCTGGGCTGCGAGGTCTATGTGGCGCCCACGAGTCGCTTTGACCGCTTGCCCGATTCTGACAGGCCTAACCACCTGATCCTGCTATGCGAGAACGAAAGAGGTTACCGCAACTTACTCAAGCTCGCCTCCTCCGCCTTTCTCGAGGGTTTTTACTATAAGCCCCGAATAGACAAGGGCTTACTGGCGAAACATGCCGATGGATTAATCGGCTTGTCGGGATGTCTGCGCGGGGAAGTCGCCGTTGCGCTCAGCGCCGACAAATTCGATGCGGCGCGCCAGGCCGCCTACGACCTTCGAGATATGTTCGGCAAGGGCAACTTCTATCTCGAAATACAGGACCAGGGCCTGCCGGAAGAGAAGCGTATCAACCCGCACATGGTCCGTTTGTCGCGAGAGACCGGCATCCCCCTCGTGGCCACAAACGATTGCCACTACCTCACCCAGGAAGATGCGCGCGCCCAGGACGTTCTGGTTTGCATTCAGACAGGGAAGACTGTCAGTGATTCGAACCGCCTGAAGTTTGCCACGGACCAGTTCTATTTCAAAACTCCTGAGGAGATGTGCGCGATCTTCGGCGAGATTCCGGAGGCGCTTTCGCGAACGCTGGAAGTGGCCGAGCGCTGCAATGTCCACCTGGAAGCAAAGCAGCACGTTTTCCCGCACTTTGAGGTTCCATCCGGGGAGACGCTCGACACCTATTTTGAGAAAGTAACGCGCCAAGGGTTCGCCCTTCGCCGCCAGAGGCTGGAGCAATTGGCGGCGGCGGGGAAACTGCGGGACCCGCTCGAGGCCTATGAAGAACGGCTGGAGTTCGAGATCGAGCTTGTCAAACAGATGCGCTTCGCCGGCTACTTTCTGATCGTCTGGGATTTTATCAAGCATGCGCGCGACAAGTGTATTCCGGTCGGCCCGGGGCGAGGTTCGGCAGCCGGCAGCCTGGTCGCTTACTCGCTGCACATCACGGATATTGATCCCCTCCAGCACGGACTGCTGTTCGAGCGCTTCCTTAACCCCGAACGGGTCACCTTCCCGGACATTGACATTGACTTCTGCATGCGCCGGCGCGGCGAGGTCATCGAGTACGTCACCGGTCGGTACGGGCGCGAAAACGTCAGCCAGATTATTACCTTCGGGACCATGGGTGCGAAAGCGGTCATCCGAGACGCAGGCCGCGCCCTGGACATCCCGTTTGCCGAAGTCGACAAGATTGCCAAGCTCGTCCCCAATACGCTGAATATCAGCCTCGCCGACGCGATTAAGCAGACTTCCGAACTCCGCCAGCTCAGAGACACCGATCCACGCATCGCGGACCTGCTCCAGGTGGCGGCGCATCTCGAAGGCTTCGTGCGCCACGCCTCGACCCACGCGGCGGGGGTCGTGATCTCGCCTCAGCCCTTGCAAGAGATCGTCCCGCTCTACAAGAGCAGCAAGGATGAAATCACCACCCAGTACGCCATGGACGACCTGGAAAAGATCGGCCTCCTCAAAATGGACTTTCTGGGTCTGACCACGCTAACCGTTATCGACGATTGCGTAAAGCTGATTGAAGGTACCCGAGGTGAGAAGCTTGATCTGGACAATTTGCCCGTAGACGACGAGATGAGCTATGCCACGTTGGGCAAAGGCCTCACGGCGGGAGTCTTCCAGTTTGAAAGCCGGGGCATGACCGAAATCCTCGAACGCGTTAAGCCGAGCCGCCTGGCGGACCTCACCGCCCTGAACGCCCTTTACCGGCCCGGGCCGCTCCAGGGCGGCATGATTGACGACTACATTGCGCGCAAGAGCGGCAAGAAGCGAGTGACTTACGACCTGCCCCAGCTTAAAGAGATTCTGGAAGAGACTTACGGCGTGATTGTCTATCAGGAACAGGTCATTCAGATCTTCAACCGGGTTGCGGGGTTCACCCTGGGCGAGGCAGATGTGGTGCGCCGTGCCATGGGGAAGAAGAAGCACGAAGAGATGGTGGCGAACCGGGAAAAGTTCCTGGCCGGCGCAAAGAAGAACAACGTTCCCGTAGCCAAGGCCGAAAGGCTGTGGGAACTGGTCGAACAGTTCGCGGGCTACGGCTTCAATAAATCGCACTCGGCGGCCTATGCGGTCGTGGCGTACCAGACGGCCTACCTGAAGACCCATTACCCTGTGGAGTTCATGTCGGCGCTGCTCTCCTCGGAAATCGGCAACCAGGACAAGATGACGAAGTACTTGAACGAGTGCCGTGACATGGAGATTCCGATTCTGCCGCCGGACGTCAATTCGAGCGGCCTGCGCTTTACTCCGGCAGGGAACAGCATCCGGTTCGGGTTAACGGCAATTAAAAACGTTGGCGAGGCGGCCATCGAATCGGTGCTGGCCGCAAGAGGCAAGCTCGGGCGCTTCGATACGCTGGTGCAATTCTGTGAGAATGTGGACCTGCGCTTGTTAAATAAGCGTGTGATCGAGAGCCTCATCAAGGCGGGAGCGTTTGATTCGCTGGGCGCGCGCCGGACACAGAACATGGCCCTCCTCGACCGGGCCATGGAGCTAGGCCAGAAGCGGCAGCGCGAAACCTCGAGCGGCCAGCACGGTCTGTTCATGGGCGATGCCGGACTTGCCCCGCCCCCACCTCTGGAACTGCCCGACGTGCCTGACTGGACGGAAGCAGAGCGGCTGGCGGGGGAAAAAGAGGTTTTAGGCTTCTACGTTACCGGCCACCCTCTCGAAAAATACATGAGTCGCCTGGCCACAATTACGCGCCACGATAGTTCTTCGCTCGAGGAACTTGAGCACGAATCGCCAGTGACCTTGGCCGGAATCCTCACCAGCTTGCGCGTCCGGCCCAGCAAGAAAGGCGATCTGTGGGGCAGCGGCATCTTCGAGGACAATCGAGGATCGGTCGAGCTCCTGGTTTTCCCGCAGGCCTATCAGCAATTGCAAGGGGTCCTGAAGCCCGACAAAGCCCTGCTCATCAAGGGCCGCGTGCGCCACGAAGAAAACCAGCGCACCAAGGTGGTGGTAAGTGAAGCGCGGCCGCTCGATGCGGCTGTGAACGGTCCCAAGGCGCGCCTCCGGATTCGAGTGGACCTTGACCAAGCCGGAGAGGGACTTGCCGCGGAATTATCGGACCTGCTCTCCGCCCACCCCGGCGGCAATCCCGTGATCTTGGAACTCACTCGGCCCGGGGAATTCGCCGCCACATTGCGTCTCGGCCGCCCAAGGACCGCAGCGGCCGATGAGGAAGTGATCAGCCAATTGCGCGCGATGGCCGGGGTCTCGGTTGTCGAGCTTGAGAAGCAGTCGAAAGTCGAGAGTTGAGAGTCAAGAGTCCAAAGTCGAGAACTGCTGTGAAAATCTGTAGGGGTAGGGCTTGCCCTACCCAGGATGGTGTGAAATCCATCCGACGAGGGGACGGCAAGCCATCCCCCTACGATCAGTGGGCGGTCTGAGCGACTGCTTTGGGTATCCTTCAGACTTTAGACCTTCGACTCTCGACTATTGAGGACGATCAATGGTAAACCCCACCGATCAGCACGCCGTGGTCCGCGAAATCGAGAAGCAGATTGCCGAACTCGAGCAGTCTTCTGACTCGGAAGTGACGCGCGACGAAATCGAGCGCCTTCGACAGCAGTTGGACGCTTTGCGCGACAAGGTCGCAGGAGCCATCAACGATCCCTGGGACCGCGTTCTGCTCGCCCGTCACCCCCAACGGCCGTACACCCTGGACTACATCCAGATGCTCTTCACCGAATTCACCGAACTGCACGGAGACCGGCGGTTCGGAGATGATCAGGCTCTGGTAGGCGGCCTCGCCAAGTTTGAGGACACGCCTGTCATGGTCATGGGGCATCAGAAGGGGCGCGACACCAAGCAGAAGTTGCTGCGCACCTTCGGCATGCCGAACCCCGAAGGTTACCGCAAGGCGCTGCGCCTGATGCGAACTGCGACCAAATTTGGTCTGCCCATCATAACCTTCGTCGACACGCCGGGCGCCTACCCGGGCATTGGCGCCGAAGAACGCGGCCAGGCCGAAGCCATCGCATGTAATTTAAAGGAGATACCTAAGCAGCGCGTTCCCATCATCGTGATCATTCACGGCGAGGGCGGCAGCGGCGGGGCACTCGCGATCGCCGTGGGCGACGAGGTGCTGATGCTTGAAAACTCCGTTTATTCGGTTATAGCCCCGGAGAGCTGTTCATCCATTCTCTGGCGGGACTGGAACCACAAACAAGACGCCGCCCGAGTCCTCAAACTGACCGCCGAAGACATGCTTCGGTTGGGAATCGTTGATCGCATCGTGCCGGAACCTCCCGGCGGCGCACAAAATAGTCATCAGCTTACCGCCGACATTCTGCGGCCCGTCCTCAGATCGTGCCTTCAGGATCTCCAAAAACTCTCCTCCGACGCGCTTGTGCGCAGACGCCATGAAAGGCTCCGAAAACTCGCCACATGTGTTACGGGCGGGTGACGGTCCTAAGCCGTACTTTCCCAAGGGAATGGTGTACAAGACCGTCCACGTCTGCGGTCAAAAAGTCACCATTTAACTCATTTGGTGTTATATTGAGGTGTGAAAAGTAACCGTTTGACGGAAGTCAGTTTACAGTGTACTGCTTAAGAAACTAAAGTGACTAACGTCAAATAGTGGAGTGCGTTCCGTTCGGTCAGGGCCGATTTGATTTCAATTCCGTCGCAACCGGGTCTTGGTGGCTTCCTCTTGCTCAGTCTAGCTCCATCATCCTGGCCATTAGTTGCGGCTCTGGACAAGCGCCGGGAGCGCCCTGATTCAACCGTTGGCGAGGAAGTCTTCCGGACATACCGGCAAGGCTCAAGAAGCCATGGCGTTACGTCTCCACCACGCGACCTTGCACATGCAAATTCCTGCCTGGCACTTTTGAAACGAGGTGAAGAATGAGCATCAGTCCTATCCATGAAGTACCTGCAATCGGCGGCGGATTAATTCAAATCTCCTCGAAAGAGGAAGTGATCCGCCAGCGCCTGGAAGAGGAGCGCCGACGCCTCGAAAAAGAGGCCGGGATCGCGAAGCGCGCGCCCCAGCATTTTCACAAGCCCATTGAAAACCCGTTCACGAAATCCCAACGCGACCACACCACCATTCTTTTCGGAGGGCTCACTTGGAAGCACGAAAAACTGATCCATGGAGCTCTCGAAAGCTTAGGGTACAAATGCGAGGCCCTGCCTGTCCCCAACAAGAAGGCCTTCCAACTTGGTAAGGAATACGGTAACAACGGTCAGTGCAATCCGACCTACTTTACGGTTGGCAACCTTGTCGAATTCGTCCAAGGGCTGGAAGAGAAGGGCATGACCAAGCAGGACATCATTGATAACTACTTGTTTATCACCGCCGGCGCCTGCGGGCCCTGCCGCTTCGGAATGTATGAGGCCGAATACCGGCTCGCTCTGCGCAACTCGGGTTTCGATGGGTTCCGAGTGATGCTCTTTCAGCAGGGAGGGGGCCTGAATCAGTCGGAAGCCGAGGCAGGCCTTGAAATGAACCTCGACTTCTTCCTCGGAATCCTGAACGCCATGAACATGGGCGACATCATCAACGACGTCGCTTACCAGATCAGGCCGTATGAAGTGAACCCGGGCGAAACCGACCGCGTTCTGGAAGAGAGCATGGAGCTGCTCCACGAGGCTATGCGCAAAAAGCAGCCGTGGACGCTCGAGGGAAAGCTTAATTCACTGCTGGGCAAAGCCGGCTTTGCGGGGACGGCAGAATACCTCGGAAAGTTCCTGAACCAGCTCTATGGCGACGATTACACCGCCGCCCTACGCGAAGTCCGCAACCGCTTCAACTCCATCGCGGTGGATCGCACCCGCGTGAAGCCGCTAGTGAAGGTCACCGGTGAATTCTGGGCCCAGACCACCGAGGGCGACGGGAACTTCAACATGTTCAAGTTCCTCGAAAAGGAAGGCGCCCAGGTTCTTGTCGAGCCGATCGGCACCTGGATCATGTACATGATCCATCAGGCCAAGCAGCAGACGAAAGACGAGCGCGGGCTGGACCTGATCGGCCAAGGGGTCTCGAAGTGGAATCTGGCCAAGGTTTTCGGCAGCCGGCTGAATACGCAGCAGAAGCTCGCCAAACTCACCGCGGCGGAAGTGATCTTCAAGCGCGAGTACCACCGGCTGGTTACCGCCCTGGGAGACATTGCGCATCACCTGACCGACCAGTATGAGCTGCAGCGCCTCGGCCACCCCTTCTACAACTCACGCGCCGGCGGAGGCGAAGGCCACCTCGAAGTCGCGAAGAACATTTACTACTCCAATAAAGATCTCTGCCACATGGTTCTCAGCCTGAAGCCTTTCGGTTGCATGCCCTCGACTCAGTCGGACGGCGCGCAATCTGCCGTCGTCTCCCACTTCAAAGACATGATCTTCATTCCCATCGAAACCTCCGGGGAAGGTGACGTGAACGCGCACAGCCGCGTCCAGATGGCGCTGGGCGAAGCGAAGGTGCGGGCCAAGAACGAAATGAAGCGAGTGCTCGAGGAAGCCGGAGTGACCGTCGAAGAGATCAAGGAATTTGTGGCTGAGCATCCCGAGATGCAACAGCCCATGTATAAGTTCGGGCACAGGAAAGGCGTGGTGGGGGTGTCCGCAAACTTCGCGCTCCACGCCGCGGAAAGGATCAAAGCAGAGCGCCGGGAACGAGTGACCGTGGAGCAAACCAAGGAATTGGCTGCGGTATAATGGTGGTGGGCAAACCCTGAAAAGAATCCATCGAGTCTCGCGAAGGAGACAGAACTATGCCTGCCAAACCCAAGCCGGTTCCGGAAGGAACTCATACGCTCGCGCCGCATCTCGCAATTCGCAACGCGGCGAAGGCTCTGGAGTTCTACCCGAAGGCTTTTGGGGCTGAAGTTCTGAACGTCGCCAAGGGCCCTGACGGCAAGATCATGCACGCGGAGCTTAAGATCGGCGATTCCAAGTTCATGCTACACGACGAAGTGCCGTCGATTGGATCGCCAGGACCGGAGACATTAGGTGGGAGCCCGGTGCTCCTGAACATTTGCGTGGAGGATGTTGACGCGCTGTGGAACCGCGCGGTGGCTGCCGGCGTGAAGGTTGCCGTGCCACTCGGCGACCAGTTCTGGGGCGACCGCTACGGCGTGGTGGTCGATCCTTTCGGCCACCGTTGGGCGCTCCTGTCTCATGTCGAGGACGTCGCGCCGGAGGAAATGAAGCGGCGTCTGGACGCTGCCTTTGCACAGATGGCACAGAAGGCGAGCGCCTGACACCCGCAAAGGTCAGCGCTACGGATAAGCGCCGTTTCCGCACGCAACACTAGCAGGGGCGGCCGTCCGAGTCATTCAGTAGGGGCGGTTCGCGAACCGCCCCTACCTCTTATTCGGGAAAGGGGCGAAATGGACCAAGTCAATCCCAAGAACATGATAGTCGGTTTCGACGTCGGCTCCACCACGGTCAAGTCCGTAGTGGTCGACAGCTCAAACGATCAGATCATCTGGAGTGACTACCAGCGCCACGACACGAAGCAGCCGGAAAAGTGCCTGGAGTTCCTGAATCGCATGGAGACCGAGGCCGGCATCAAGGCCGGCGAAACCCGGATATTTGTTACGGGGAGCGGAGGCGGTCCCATCGGCCAGCACATTGGGGCGAAATTCGTACAGGAAGTGAACGCGGTTTCGCTCGCTGTAGAAAAACTTTACCCGGAATGCGGTTCGGTGGTCGAATTGGGCGGCCAGGACGCCAAGATCATCATCTTCAAGGAAGATCCCGAGACCGGCCGAAAGAAGAAGATCCCCTCCATGAACGACAAGTGCGCGGGAGGCACCGGCGCGGTCATCGACAAGATCAACGCAAAGCTGAGAATCCCCGCCGCAGAGCTCTGCAACATGGGCTACATGGGCCTGAAGCTGCACCCCGTCGCGGGCAAATGCGGGGTTTTTGCGGAGACCGACGTCAACGGCCTGCAAAAGAGCGGCGTGCCGCCCGACGAGCTTATGGCTTCACTTTTCGAGGCCATCATCCAGCAAAACCTTTCTGTGCTCACGCGCGGCAACACGCTGCGCCCTGTGGTTCTCTTGCTCGGCGGGCCGAACACTTACATCAAGGGAATGAAGGACTGTTGGAAGTTCAATATCCCCAAAGTCTGGGAAGAACGCAATTTCCCCCTGCCGCCAGACAAAGACCCGCAGGAATTGATCACGGTTCCGAACAACGCCCAGTACTTTGCCGCGCTCGGCTGCGTGCGGTTTGCCATGGATGAAGATCCTAACCTGGGTATTTATGCCGGTCGCGAGAAGCTCGAGTGGTACATCAACGTCGGACGCACGGAAGAGAAGAAGAAAAAAGGCGGTTCCGGCCTCTACAAGACTGAAGACGAACTCGCGGCATTCAAAGAACGCTACAGGCCGAAGAAATTCGTGCCGCAGCGCTTCCACCCCGGAGATCAGGTCCGCGCCTTCATGGGGATCGACGGCGGCTCGACTTCCACCAAAGCCGTCCTCGTCAACGAAGAGGGCGAGGTGATGGTGAAGTGCTACCAGCTCTCCAAAGGCAATCCGCTGGAAGACACCATGGAGATGTTCTCGAACCTGCGCAAGCAGGTCGAGTCGCAGGGTGCTTCGGTCGAATTGCTGGGCGTGGGCAGCACCGGCTACGCCAAGGACATCCTGAAGGACGTTCTGAACGCCGACGTGGCCCTGGTCGAAACCGTGGCGCACACCCAGGCGGCCTTGCATTTCTACCCGGACGCCGATGTGATCTGCGACGTGGGCGGGCAGGACATCAAGCTCATCATCTTGCAAGATGGCCGCGTGAAGGACTTCAAGCTGAACACACAGTGCTCCGCCGGAAACGGCTATTTCCTGCAATCCACCTGCGTCGGATTCGGGCACGATGTGATGCAATACGCCGACCTCGCCTTCAGCGCCAAAGCCATGCCCATGTTCGGGTATGGCTGCGCGGTTTTCATGCAGTCGGACATCGTGGATTTTCAACGCCAGGGATGGAAACCGGAAGAGATCATGGCCGGCTTGGCCAACGTGCTGCCGAAGAACATCTGGCTTTACGTTTCCCAGATTCCCAATTTGGCGTCGCTGGGCAAGACCTTCATCTTGCAGGGCGGCACTCAGCACAACCTCGCCGCCGTGAAATCGCAGGTGGATTTCATCGAGTCGCGCTTCAAGGATAAAGGCCAGAAGCCGAATGTCATTGTCCACGAGCATTGCGGGGAAGCGGGCGCCATCGGCGCCGCCATCGAGTCGCGCCGGCTTTACCAAAACGGACACCGGACGAGTTTTATCGGCTTCGAAGCGGTCGACAAGATCGCTTACACGACGCATCGCAACGAGAACACGCGCTGCTACTTCTGCAAGAACAAGTGCATGCGAACGTTTATCGACGTCAAGATCGCCGCGGCTGACGAATCGTGGAAGAAGTCAAAAATCCCCATCCTCCCGGGCATCAAGCGGCTGATTGTGGGCAACAGTTGCGAGAAGGGTTTGGTGGAAGACGTCGCCGACATGCGGGAGATCAAGAAGGGTTTGGACGCCGCGAAGAAGGACAATCCCAACATGGCGGAATTGGGCGCCAAGGCTCCTTTCAAATCTTACGCGCCGGCGCCGGTTGTAGACCCGTTGCCAAAGCTCGCAATCACCGCGAAGCAGAAAAAGCGCATCGAACTTATGAAAAAGCGCAAGGACCTGTGCATCGGCATTCCGCGCATCCTCAACATGTACTCCGTGAACCCCATCTTCAGCGCCTACTTCGAGGCGCTGGGGCTTCCGGCGGAAAACATCGTCTATTCGGATTACACCAACGAAACCCTCTACAAGGAAGGGGCCAAGCGCGGCGCCATCGACCCGTGCTTCCCCTCCAAGGTCGGCATCCCGCACGTCCATAACCTGCTCTATGTGGTGCACAAGAAGAAGCCGCTGGATATCATCTTCTGCCCGATGATTGATGACCTTCCGAGCGACCTCCCCTACGCGCAGTCGCACCGGTCGTGCCCGACCGTTGCCACCACACCCGAATCCATCAAGGCGGCGTTCATTAAGGAAGGCGATATTTTCAAGGAGAATAATATCCGATTCCTCGATACGTTTGTGAATCCGGGGAATCCGGCGCTCCTCGCCAAGCAGCTCTACGAGGAGTTCGTCGACATCCTGGGCCTCTCGTGGGAAGAGAATTTGCGCGCAGTTCAAGCAGGCCTCAAGGCGCAGGAGGAATTCATGAACAAGATCCTGCGCGCCCAGGGCAGGGAAGTCCTGAAGAAACTGGAGGCTGAAGATCGCATCGGCATCGTGCTGCTGGGGCGCCCCTACCACAACGATCCGGGCATCAATCACGAGATTCTCGAGGAATTCCAGAAAATTGGTTACCCCGTGCTGACGCTGCAATCGCTGCCCATCGACGAGGACATCATCAAGCCGCTGTTCGAGGAAGACGTGAAGGCCGGGCTCATCAAGGATCCCATGGACATCAGCGATGCCTGGAAGAACAGCTACAGCGAGAACACCTCGCAGAAGATTTGGGCCGCCAAGTATACCGCGCGCCACCCCAACCTCGTGGCGCTCGAACTCTCAAGCTTCAAGTGCGGCCACGACGCCCCCATCTACACTGCTGTCGAGGAGACCGTGACCAAGTCCGGTACGCCTTACTTTTCCTTCAAGGATATCGACGAAAACAAGCCCACCGGCTCGATCAAGATTCGCGTCGAGACAATCAGCTACTTCCTGAAGCGCTATCGCGAAGATATCCTCCGCCACAAGATGAAGCAGTCCGAAATCGACGCCAAGCTGAAAGAGTTCGAAGCCAGGCTGCGCTCCGAACTCGATGGCATGCCCGTCGTCGCCCCGCCCCCCGAGCCGTACCAAGTCGAAACGCCCGTGGGAATAAACGCCATCCGGCGGGAGGACTAGGGGATGGGCGTTATTTTCGATTTTGGATTTTAGATTTTGGATTGGGTGGATGCGCACGGCACCGCGCCCACCCTCAAAACGACAGCCCTCTCCCCTGGGGAGAGGGTGGCCCGTAGATGGCGTTCTCTTCAGTCCGTCAGCTGACGGAGCCGGGTGAGGGGTTGGTTCAGCCAACCAGCAACTACCTCGCGTCCGGCGAGGTCTTCGCCAAGAACCCATCCTACAGAACTTCTCCCTTTGCTGTCATCCCTGACGAACTCCATTTACAATCCTTGCACGCCATGCGAACATTGCCCCCAACTCCAAGGAGAGAGGTTCAATCCATGGCTAACCCGGAACACGTCAAGGTTCTCAAGCAAGGCGTGAAGACGTGGAATGAGTGGCAACAAGAGAACTTCTCCGTCATTCCGGACCTCAGTGGGGCCGACCTCCATGGGGAGAACCTCACCTGGGTGCACCTCCTCAATGCGGACCTCCGTCGGGCCAACCTCAGCGGGGTGAAGCTCGCTAGGGCGGGCCTCCAGCGAGCAGACCTCTGGAGGGCAGACCTCAGCGGGGCGGACGTCTTCTGTGCAGACCTCAGCGACGCAAACCTCAGAGAGGCGAACTTTAGTGAGGCGAACCTCCGCAGGGCGGACCTCCGCGATGCGAACCTCCTCGGCGCGAACCTTGGCGAGGCAGACCTCGAGCGGTCGATCCTCCGCCGGGCAAGTCTCCACGGGGCGAGACTCGGCGGCGCGAACCTCAGCAGAGCAGACCTGAGCATCGCGGACCTCAGTTGGGCGGAGTTCCGCAGGGCTAACCTCAACAAGGCGCGGGTTGATTTCGCGACATTCGGGCAGAATGACCTCAGCGAGGTCCAGGGTCTGGACACAGTGGAGCACCGGGGCCCTTCAACCATCGACATTGGCACTATCTACAGGTCCAAAGGCAACATCCCGGAGGTTTTCCTGCGCGGCTGCGGTGTGCCGGAGGACTTCATCGTTTACATGAAGTCGTTGGTGGGCAAGCCCATCGAGTTCTACTCTTGCTTTATCAGCTACTCGAGCAAAGACGACGCGTTCGCCAAACGGCTGCACGCGGACCTGCAAGCCCAGAACGTGCGCTGCTGGTTCGCGCCTGAGGATTTGAAGATCGGCGACAAGTTCCGAATGCGCATTGACGAGGCCATTCGGGTCCACGACAAGCTGCTCCTCGTTCTCTCGGAGAACTCCGTCAACAGCGCTTGGGTTGAGAAAGAAGTTGAGACCGCCTTCGAAAAAGAGCGACGCCAGGACAACAAGCCTGTGCTCTTTCCGATTCGTCTTGACGGCGCGGTGGAGCAGACTAATCAAGCCTGGGCCGCTGACATTCGCCGCACCCGCCATATCGGTGACTTCACTCACTGGAAAGACCACGACGCTTACCAGCAAGCCTTCCAGCGGCTGCTGCGCGACTTAAAAGCGGAGCATAAAACCTCGGGCCGCGAATTAGAAGCGACGTCGCGTTAATCGGCCACGAACCACCTCACCCGTCCCGCGACGGCTGGCGAAAGTGCCGGCAGCGGGACACCCTCTCCCCAGGGAGAGGGCAGTATTTTAGGTTGTGCGCCGGCGCTCATGAATCACGCTTCGCATTGACCGATGGCCGCATCTCTGCTATCAAAGATAGAGGGCATCAGGGAACAAGTCAGCGGCCGAGTGTTTTTGCATAGCCCCGAGTCCCTAGCCCCAGACCCGAGGAATTAAATGCCATTCGAATTAGATAAGATCATGTTCGAGGTCTACAAGGAAGCGACCTACTCCGGGAAATACCGCGTGGTTTACTTCACGGAGTTGCAGGACCACAACAAGGAAGCGGAGATCAACCGCGCCATGGCGGGGGAGCATTTCTTTGACGGCTTTATTCGCTCCTATCGAAAGGACCAGGCCAAAGAAGTCATCGACAAGCTGCTCGGCCGAATGAACGACGGCGAGTCGATCACGAAGGCGGATTTCGAGAAGGAACTGAAGCCCTTCACACCGAATTGAATCATTGAGCTATCGGGCCATCGGGCGATTGAGTCATTGCGTCATTGAGCCATTGAATCGTTGAGGCATCGAAGGTGTGCAAAAAATCGGCTGTCATGCTGAGCGCAGCGAAGCATCTGCAGTTATTTCCTCGAACGGACGTAAATGCAGATTCCTCGCTTCGCTCGGAATGACACGGGTAGCCGATGAGTCAATAACTCAACGGCCCAAGGGCTCAATGACTCAATGGATCAATTGATCCAACGCCTCCGCCGGCCCTGAGGCGCTCAACTCGAGGCGTGGGCCATCCTGATGGGCATCCAGGTTCTGGATGATCGGGCTCGGTGCGGTACCACCCGTCGCGGCTGCAAAAACGGGCGCCGACTTGAGAAGGTTTAAAAGCTGGAAAAGCCCTGCGGCGGTTTCGGGCGACTTGCAGACCACGCTGATATGCGCCACGAAGCCGCCGTCCCAATCGATGCGATAGAGGACCGCCTGCACCGGCTGCAGGAAGGCCGTCAAATCGACGCTAGTGTTCTTGCCTCCAGCCAGCCACGGCGTAGCCACGTTGGCGGCAGCCTTCCCGGTGAGGATTCCCCATTGAGGAGACGTGCCCTCGAGTTCGGCTTCGTAGCCTTCCAGGGCCTGGTTTGATTCGAGAGGCTGTGCGTATCCCTCACGGACATCAAGGAGGGCTTTCAGATCGTGCAATCGTCCGAAGGCCGCCAGGGTCGAGTCAAGAAAGGTAAAAAACGTATCGTCCTGATCGGCGCCTGAACCAAAAGCGTAGAGGTCGCAGCCGTCGTAAGATTGCACGGGCAATTGAGTCCTGACAAACAACTCCCTGACCTTATCGGGTTCGAAGCGGCCCACCGCCACGCCGAAACTCCCCGGCCCGCTCGGGGACTCGCCGCGCCAGCCCAGCATTACCTCATCCACGTCCTTCTCGGGGATGATGCCCAACGAATGCAGGAACTCCTGAAATCCGCGAAGCTGTTGAAAAAGAACATGGCGCCGGATTTGCGTAAAGTCCTGCGAAGAACGCAGTTGTGCGAAACTCGAATAGGCGATCTGCTGCGTATCAGCCGGGAAATAAGCCATGCCTGAGCGAACCGCATCCTGCGCGCAAAGCAGTCCGGAACAGGCGAGAATTATGCCGGCAACCCCCACGAGGCGGGCCAGCAGCGACCTGGTGTGGTCACGATGCGACATGGTGTGTTGTTACTTGCTTCTCCGAGCCCCGTCAGGGGCGGCATAGGGTAACCCACGGCTTGCGCCGTGGGCTACCCTATGCCGCCCGTCGGCTGACGGGCTGATCTCTTCGACCGACTTCTGACTCAGGACACTCATATTCTCTATTAAGATGCAGCAAAGCGCTCTCGAGTCTGTCATTCCGAGCGCAGCGAGGAATCTCGCTCTGTGCTTTCTGTGATCCCGAACCAGGGCGAGATTCCTCACGGAGTCTACCCTGAGCGCCCAGAGCGAGATTCCTTCACTTCGTTCAGGACAGGCTCTTCGCTTCGCTCAGGATGACAGCGAAGGGCTCGCAATGACACCGCTCAGCACAGTCTTAAGGCAGTTGGTGGACCTCTGTTGCCACCTGAACCCCGGCCGGCGCGGTCCAACCCTCAACCCCGAACGTCGTCGCGCTCTGCTCGTAGAAAAGCAATCCCTTGACCAAGAGGAAATGACTGCCAGGGTTATTAAGACTTGACAAATTAGCAAGTCCGGAATAAACAGTCTGCTGATTAACCAATGCCGTAATCGGCGCGTTCTGAAACAGAGGGGAGCAGGGAAGCAAGGTAAAGCCTCCGTCCACGCCATCGCTGGCGATCGCGACAGGGGTGCTGGGGTTCGTGGACAGGTTTCCGAGAACGGACTGAAGCCCCAGGAAGACCGACCGGGCCGTGGCGCTCGCGGCCGTGGCCGGTCCGCTGGGGAGCGTGCCATGAACGACCACTCGCTGGCCTACAGTGAGGCTGTTAGCGCCGTATGAGAAGTTGGCAAAGTCCGCGCCCTGAGCGCTGGTTGCGAAAGTGGTCGATGAAGAAGAAATACTAACCGTCAACAGGGAAAAAACTGGCACTCGGCTGCTTACATCGGGATTTTCCTGTTGCACCAGCATGGTGAATTGCGTGGCATTGCCCGTCGGCGGCGCCACGGCGGTGATCAATCCCACAAAAGCCGCTTCGCCGCTGGCCGCGTCCTCTTGCGCCTCCGCCACCACGTTACTGGCCACGAGGTTCGCGTTCGCATCGAGGACGGCCGACATTTCCACAAATGTCCCGGGCGTCAGCCCGCTGAGGCCGGAGGCGCCTGCGATGCTCGTGGAACTCGCGACCTCGACCGTGAAGGTTTGGGCGTTTGGGCTGGATATCGCGAAGCTTCCGGTGAATGACGGATTCGTTGAGCTTGTACTTACGCTCTGGACAAGCCCGCTCAGGTCGTCGAACTGGGCATAGCCCGTGCTCCCCGACGCCAAGGTTGGGGTGGCGGTGAAAGTCGGGGTCGCCGTGAAGAGGCCGCCGGCACCGGCGGTTATGGAGTTGAGCAGGTTGAAATCCAGTTGCAAGGCCAGGCTGCCGCGGCTTGCGATGGTGATTGCCGGGTTGAGAGGCAGACTCACTGTTAGGGTTGAGATAGCAGGGGCGACGGTTTTGATTGAGGGAGGACTGGTGGACGTATCCACGTATGTCAACTGCGGGTTGGCGAGAGTTATTCCCAACGAACTGTACGTCCCTGGGGGAACGTTCGAAAGGCTGAACGGGGTAGCGGAATCCATCAGGGAGGCGAAATCCACTGTCACTTGCGTGCCACTGGAAAGCACCGAGAGCGGGCTCGAACCCGACTGCGGTGTCAAAGTCAAGCCGGTGATCGTAACCGCGAAGGAGAGCACGCCGCAGAAGGGAGTGTCGCCACCGAAGATCGCCAGCGTGCCCTGGGCGGGAGTGATGGGTGGTGTGGTCCCGTGGCCACGCGGGCCGCTGCAACCGCTCTCCAGTAGTAGGCCTGTGGCCGCCACGAGCGCCATGGCCAGAATGTAGCTCTTCACCGCACATCACCTTTCAAGAAGGAACCGCCATAAGCGCGCAACGGCAGGTTGCGAGGTACGCCTGCGACCCATCGTCACCAAAAAGACCACAATTATAGGCTATCTCAGGTTCATGGGGCTGTCAAGCGGAAAGTGTTAAAAGTCGATGCTACTTTAGTACTCCGGGAGCTCCAGAGGGTTGATTTCCTTGTATCTCTCTGGTATGTTGGCTCATCAGATGTTAGTGATGGAAGGTAATTCACAAAGGAGTATTCGATGAAAATTGAGCTTACCCCCAAGGCCGTTTCCAAGGTGAAGGAAATCATGACCCAACAGAACCCCGCTCCGGCGGGTTTGCGTGTCGCCGTAGTGGGCGGCGGATGTTCCGGATTTTCCTATCAGATGAATTTTGAGAACCAGACCAACGGGGTGGACAAAGTTTACGAGTTCGACGGCCTGAAAGTGTTTGTCGACCAGGCCTCCCTGATGTACATCACCGGCACGAAGATCGACTACGTCGAGAGCCTGGAAGGTGCAGGCTTTAAATTCGACAATCCGAACGTAAAGACCACCTGCGGCTGTGGAAGCTCATTCAGCGCATAGACCGAAGGCAGAGATTTCAAAGTCGAAATTCGAACCTGGAAATTCAGAGCTCGGGTTGACGCTTTTGAAACAGTGGCCACGGAAAATTTCGTAGCGCGTTCTGCGATAGTGGCGGCGTGGTTCCCGCGAAGGCGGGAACCCACGGGCTGCGGTCATCAATCGCAAATCACCAATCACAAATCACCCATGCCATGAAGATCGCCCTCGCCCAAATCAATACGACGGTGGGGGATTTCGCGGGCAATCTCGACCGCATCCTGAAGTATGCCCATTGCGCGCGGGACCGGGGCTCGGACCTGGTGGTTTTCCCGGAGCTGGCAATTTGCGGATATCCGCCTCGCGACCTGGTGGAAAGGCCGGGATTCATCCGCAAGTCGGAGTCCGAACTCGAGCGGCTGGCCGGCCTTCTGCCGCCCATCCCGACGCTGGTAGGCTACGTGCGCCGCTCCCATGCGGCGCAAGGTAAGGCCGCGGCCGACGTGGCGGCATTCATCGAGGGGGGCAGGGTAGTGGTGGATTATACGAAGATCCTGTTGCCCTTCTACGACGTATTTGACGAATCGCGTTACTTCGAGCCCGGCAAGTCGATCGAGGTTCGTGAGTTTAAAGGCTTCAAGCTGGGAATCACCATCTGCGAGGACGTATGGAACGACAAGCATTTCTGGAGGCAGCAGCGCTACGAGCGCAATCCTGTCGAGGAGTGTGTCCGCGCCGGAGCCAATGTGCTGCTGAATATCGCGTCTTCCCCTTACAGTAAAGAGAAAGTGCAATTGCGCCACGACATGCTGAAGTCCATCGCCGGCACGCGGCACATACCGGTAGTTTACGTGAACCAGGTGGGCGGAAACGACCAACTGGTTTTCGACGGCGGCAGCATGGCTTTCAACGCTCGCGGCGAGATCTGCGCGCGCGCCCGGTCGTTCGAAGAAGACCTGGTCATCTTCGACATTCCCCTACTCAACGAGGAGGGGAACAACGGGAGGTCCGGGCCGCTCGAAATCCGCCCTGCTCCTGCTTCCGAGACCGAAAGCGTCTATCAGGCCCTCAAACTGGGCGTTCACGACTACGTGATGAAGTGCGGGTTCCGGAAAGTGATCGTGGGCCTGAGTGGGGGCATTGACTCGTCGCTCGTGGCCACGCTTGCGGCGGACGCCCTGGGCCCCGAGAACGTCACCGGTGTGGGCATGCCGGGCCCTTATTCTTCGCCCGGAAGCGTGCGCGACGCCGAAGGCCTGGCTCGCAATTTGCGTATTAAATTCCAGATCATTCCCATCACTCCTATCTACGACGCTTATCTTCGGCAGCTCGAACCTGTCTTTGAAGGAAAACCCCGCGACGTAGCGGAAGAGAATATTCAAGCGCGAGTGCGCGGCAATATTCTCATGGCCTTGTCCAACAAATTCGGCTCGCTGCTGTTGAGCACCGGCAACAAATCCGAATTGGGCGCCGGCTACTGCACCCTTTACGGTGACATGGCCGGTGGCCTGGCCGTGATTGCCGACGTTCCCAAGATCATGGTTTATGAACTGGCGCGTTATGTGAATCGCGCCGGCGAACGCATCCCACAAGCGTGTCTCGATAAGCCTCCGTCGGCGGAATTGCGTCCCAACCAGACCGACCAGGACAGCCTTCCCCCGTATGAGATCCTCGACGCCATCCTGAAGGACTACATTGAAGAGGCGCTCTCCGCCCAGGAGATTGCCGAGAAGCATCAGTTCGATCTCGACTTGGTGAGGAACACCATACGCATGGTTGCTGGGGCTGAATACAAGCGCCAGCAGGCCCCTCCCACACTCAAAGTCACCGCCAAGGCTTTCGGCATGGGGCGGCGATATCCCATCGTGCAGAAATACATCGAATGAGTTGAGATGCCTGATTGCAACGCGCCTTTGAGCGGACAGCGCCAACCCCAAACTATACGGGCTACGGCTCTTCAGAATTCGGAGGGCCGAGAGATCGAAAGGCACTCGCCGGATCTAAGGGAAGAAACGATAGACCTCGCGGCGATGGAGCACTCTGACAAAGACGATCGTGTCTCCTTCGACAGCGAGCCCTACCCTGTAATCCCCTAACCTGGCGCGGTAATATGCGCCACCCCCACGCAGCTTTTTGAGGTTTGGAATCTCCGTCAGGCTTTCTGCGGACTCGACTTGGGCAATTAACGACCTGATTCGCTCAAGGAGGGATTTATCGTTCAGGGCTCGCAGGTCGCTCGCGAAGCTAGCTTTGAAGCGGACATTCAACGGTGACCCTCAAGCAAGGAGATCACTTCGCTGCGGCCAACTTCCCCGGTGCGCTGGCCTGCGTCGATCGCACGTATCAGGGCAATGTCCTCTAACGACTCCTCTACCACGTCACGGAGCAGGTCCCTTCGTTCCTCCAACACCTCGAGGAGGGCTGTCTTAACAAGCTTTTTCAACCTTTCATCTTCTGATGGGACACTCGCCATGCTTTTATCCTTTCTTGTCGTCCATACAGAGAGTCACTGCTATTATACCCCACCGCACGCTGACATGGGGCCGCACAGACCGCCGTCGTCGCAATATGGAGAGACTCGTCAGGACCGAATCAGTCCTCAGTCTCCTGCCCATTTTCGCGAAAGCGGCAGAACCGGCGTTGAACTGATTAGGCCGTCGCGCGACGCAGCTCAATGATAGAATAAAAAGTTTGAACGTGGCGCCAGCGTTTAGGTTAACCCAAGTAAATGCCGGCCTAAAGAGCGGCGCCTCGCGTCAGGAGCAGGTTGTCCAGAATCTTCCGCAAAGCCCACATCGCGCGCAAGACTCTTGTTGCGGCCGGACTTTTCGTACTGGCGGGAATTTGTTGCCCGGCGGACGGCGCCGTCACGCTCCCGCGTACAACGGTCCGTGAACTGACCCTCGCAAACGGCCTCAACGCCTGCATTGTTGAGGACCATCAGTCGCCGGTGGTGGATGTCCAAGTCTGGTACCACGTAGGCTCGAAGAATGAAGTGCCCGGGAGGACGGGTTTTGCCCACCTCTTCGAACACCTCATGTTTGATGGGACGACCAACATCGGTGCGGAGGATTTTTCCGATTACATCATTCGCTCCGGCGGCATCGACAATGCCTACACCACCGAGGACACAACCGTTTTCTGGGAGACAACCCCAAGTTCAGAGCTTCCTGTAGTGCTGTGGCTCGAGGCGGACCGGATGCGAAACCTGGACATCACGGAATCGGTCTTCAACAACGAGAGGGAAGTGGTCGAAGAAGAAAGACGTCTGAAATTCGATAACCCGCCCTACGGCACGGTGGTCGAGACCCTCTATCAACACGCTTATGGCGTGCATCCTTACCAGCACATGACGATTGGCAGCATGCACGATTTGGACAGTGCACGGATCGCGGACATACGCGATTTTTACGACACATACTACGTACCCAATAATGCTACGCTGGTGATTGTCGGCGACCTGGATCCGAACGAGACGGAGTCCATGATCCAGAAGTATTTCAGCCCTCTCGCGCGAGGTACGCGCTTGCCTGCCAATCATATCCAACAGGAGCCGCCGCAGACCGCCAAGCGAGTGGTGAAACTCGATTTGAACGTAGCTCTTCCCGCCTTTATCGAGGGCTACCATATGCCCGCCGACGGAACCCCGGATGCCTATCCTTTACGGTTGGCATCCAACATCCTCTCGGAAGGCGAAAGTTCCCGCATCTACCGGCGCCTGGTTTATGACAAGCAGATTGCCCTCGAGGCGGAGAGCACCGGCAACTTCACTGAAGATCCTAACCTCTTTTTTGTCTTTGCCGTCTTGAATCAAGGTCACGCGCCGGCCGAGGGAGAGGCTGAGGTCGAGGCGGAGTTGACACGCCTCGAGACCCAGTTGGTGAGTGACGCGGAGCTCGAGAAAGCCAAGAACGAAACCCTGCGCGACTTCATTCTGAGCCGGCAGACGGTCCAAACCCGGGGCGAGGAACTGGGCTACGCGGCGGTGGTTTTGAAGGACTCAAACCTCGTCAATACGGAGCTGGCCCGGTTCCTGGCGGTGACGCCGGCGGATATCCAGCGGGTGGCCCAGAAGTATTTTGTGCCGGAGAATATGACGCTGGTGGAAGTGTATCCGAAGAATGCGGAAGGCGGCGGGCGAGGGACCACGGCGGGAACGGAATGAACAGTCCTCTCCCCTGGGGAGAGGGTGTCCAACTCCGGCGGTGTCACCAGCCGGAGTTGGACGGGTGAGGGGTTACTTAGTGGCGCCACAAGGGCGCAGGGAATCATATCTGATGGAAAGCTTTGGCAAACCAACAGAGCCTAGGAAAGGAAGTGACCCCTCACCCGTCCCGCGACGGCTGGTGAAAACGCCGTCGCGGTGCACCCTCTCCCCAGGGAGAGGGCTGTCTTTCCGAGTTGGGTGCTCCCGTGAGCCAGCGATTTGTCCGGCTCGACGGCGTTTCGATTCTGCCGGATTTCACTTGAAGACCATGCTCTTCCTCGCGGCCCTGCTATGTGCAGTTTCCGGATTGGCTCGTGACTTTCCCCCCTCCGCCTTGCCTCCCAAGCCGCTGGTTCTTCCTTCGCCGGAGCTGCACGTCCTTCCCAATGGCCTGAAGTTGGTCGCCGTCGAAAGACATGCGCTCCCTCTTGTGACGCTGCGCCTGATGGTAAAATCCGGCGCGGAATCAGACCCGGCGACGCTGCCGGGAACCGCACAACTGGTAAGCGCGGTGCTTACGGAAGGAACTTCGACGCGCACCGCCGGCCAAATCTCCGAGGCTATTGACTCCATCGGCGGGGTGGTCGACACGGGGGCCGGTTGGGACGAATCGTACATAAGTTTGAGCGTCCTGACTGACCATGAGGAGTTGGCTTTCGATCTTCTCTCCGACATGGCGATGCATTCCGTCTTTGCGCCCGCAGAGGTCGATCGTAAAAGCCGGCAGACCCTTTCGGGCCTCGAGGTGGTTCGCGACGATCCCGACTACGTCGCCGATACGGCCTTGAGGCGCCTTGCCTTTTCCGGGACCCCGTACGGTCACCCCGAAGACGGAACGATTGCCGCGGTGCGCCGCATAACCCCGGAAGACCTTCGAGCCTTCTACGCAGTCCATTATCAACCCTCAAACGCCGTCCTTGCCATTGTCGGAGACATCCATTCCGCCGAGGCCTTTGCGCGCGCCGAAAAGTACTTTGGCGGTTGGGCTAACCATGCCCCGCCCGCCGCGCCGTCTGCCTCGCCGGAGGTTGCCACACACCGGGTTCTTGCCGTCGACAAGCCGGACGCGGTGCAAACCGAGATCCGCATTGCCAATCTCGGAGCGCCGCGAGCCGACCCCGAGTACCTGGCGCTGAGCCTTGCGGACCAAATTTTAGGCGGGCCCTCCGAGAACCGGCTTTTTAAGGCCCTACGCAGCCACCAGGGCCTGACCTATGGGGCTTCGAGTGAACTTCTCTCTTACCGGACGGCAGGCGTTTGGTCATTTAAGACCTTCACCCGAACTCCTGAGACTTTGAAGAGCCTCCGGCTGGCCCTCGAGCAGATTAAGCAGATGCACGACCACCCCATCACACCCCAGGAACTCGAAACGGCGCAGGGGTACCTGATTGGCCATCTGGCATTGGATTTTGAGTCTTCGGAAGATGTTGCCAGTCACACGCTCGAACTTTTGGTTTACAATCTGCCCCTGGACTATTGGAATCGCTTTCCGGAAAAGATCCGAGCCCTGACCACCGAGGAGGTGTGGAACGCCGCTAGCCGGCGACTGGCGCCCGAGAATAACATCATCGTGTTGGTGGGTAACCTTTCCGGGTTCGAGAAGGACTTGAAGAAACTGGGGCCCGTGGAATTCGTCCCGCTGGCCAAGGTGGATTTGGGAGCGAAGTAGAGCGCCATTCCCCATAGGCGTTAACCTAAGATCGCTACGAGCATCGGAGCCGCGTAGCGGCGGCAGAATGTGGCCCATGGCGAAAGCCATGGGATAATGCATAAGCGTCATGAGCAAGCCCCGTAGGGGCGACAGAAATATTGGACGGAGCGCAGGGAGTCTGTCGCCCGCTGACGCGGGCTTGATCGCTAACCAACACCGGCATCCCACGGCTTTCGCCGTGGGCCACGATCTTTCGGCCCTCTGGGCCTGCGAGAGTAGCCGCGAGAAGCATTTCGCTGACGGCGGCAGGCTTGGGTTAACGCCTATAGGGCCATGCCCTAAGCCGCCGTTAAGCAAAGATTTCGCCCAGAGTCATAGGAGGTGGGGGAAGTCAACCCGCTGTTATCCTTCGCTTCGCTCGGTCGAAACCCACGTCATTCCCGCGAAAGCGGGAATCCATTGGTTCTTGGATTGACCATGGACCCCTGCTTTCGCGGGGGTGACGAACGATCATACACATTTCTGTGTGGGGGCCTATGGCCCGTGACCACACATTCTGAATCTCGTCACAGCCCGGGGGGAAGGCAAACCGACGATGAAAAAGCTAGGCCTGTTGGCAATCGGAGTCGTCGTTCTTTGTGTTGTGGCGGAGGCCCTGATTCTGCTTCAGGTTCATCCTGATCCCGTGCGGCTGGGAGCCGTCTTATTAAGTCTTGGCCTGATCCTGTGCGCATTTGTGGGATTGGCTCAGCAGAGCCTGGTCCGTTACCTGCGGCAGCGCGTGGTCGAATCCGTATGGGCTGCGGCATCCTTGCCGTTACTGCTGCTGATCCCGTACCTTGTGTACGCCATCGGAACCCGCTCGTTCTCGTTTCTGGGGGCGGGGAAGTTACTGGCTTATATTCTGGTGCCCACCATGGTGCTGCTCCCTGACCGTATGCACCGACCACCGATCATCGGCTGGCGGGACGTGGTGGCCATGCTGGCGCTGGCGCTTCCGGTCGCCGCCAATTGGTTGACGGGAGTATGGACCTGGCCATTCGATCTCTACTTTTTCCGTCCTCTGTTTTGCGTGTGCGTCGGGGTATACGCGTTTGCGGTGGTGCGCAACCTGGAAGGCGTGGGCTATCGGTTGTTATGGCGAAAACAGGACATGGCGGACGGAGTCGCCAATTTTCTGGGTTTTTGCGTATTCGGCATTCCGCTGGGGTTGTTACTGCATTTCATCCATCCCCACTTCTCGAGCGCCTCGTTAGGGCAGTTTCCGCTGCAATTCTTTGCCATCTACATCACGATCGCCATTCCGGAGGAGCTGCTGTTCCGCGGAATCCTGCAGAATCTCCTGTGCCACAGCATACGGCGGGGGCCGCACGGCGTCTATGGCTTGCTGGTCGCTTCCTTTATATTCGGGTTATCGCATCTGCATCACGCTCCGGTTCCCAACTGGCGCTACGCGATTATGGCCACGGTGGCGGGAATCTTCTACGGATACACCTTTCGAAACCGGCAGAGAACTTCCGCGTCCGCCTTGACCCACGCCCTGGTCGACACAGCGTGGCATTTTTGGTTCTGACGGGCAGTCAAGAGTCGAGAGTCAAAAGTCGAGAGCCGAAAGTCAAAGGGGTTGCTCTTGACTCTCGACTCTTGGCTCTCGACTCTTGACTTCTTCTGGACGTAAGTGCCGCTGCCGCTGTAAAATGCCTCGATAGTTCATTGCATGAGACTGAACAAGGAGCATATACATGAAGATGAGGAAGATAATTCCGTTCGTTCTGTGCCTGGGTATTCTTTCCGTCGCAGGCTTCGCGCAAACGCAAGCTCAATCGCAAGCCAAGAAACCCAAGCCCGGCCCTTTGACTGGAACGTGGGAGTGCACTGCGCATGGGGGCTCGCAAGGTGACATGCCGTTCACTCTGTATCTCGAGCAGACCAAAGATTCGTTGACGGGATCGGTATCTTCGCCCATGGGCGGGACTGAGATCAGCGCCGGAACGGTCAAGAAAGACGACGTTGAAATCCATATTGACACGCCACAGGGCAACTACCAGCTAACCGCAAAACTCAAGAAGGGTGAGCTTTCCGGCAAGTGGACAAGCGACACCGAAAACGGCAGCTGGGAAGGCAAGAAACAAGCCGCTGCAGAGAGCAAGTAGCTCTTGGAAGTGCGGTAGCGGCACATCGCGCCCCGTCCCGGAGATCCGTGTACTAAAGCTACTCCGGCATGTGTCATCCTGAGCGCAGACTTCATGATCCTTCGGCTCACCACTGTGCATGAAAATGGCTCTTTGGAGGTAACTCCTGTATTTTCAACAAAAGCTTCCGCCATTTTCATAGCAGCGAAGGATCTTTGCAGTTGTTCGAGACTCGTTGAGGCATTGGAAGCTGTGGGGATCCTTCGCTTCGCTCAGGATGACAGCCGGTGGGTTCTTTCAAACGTTGTTTCACGTGGCGAGTCTGTCTGCCCCTGGCGGGGGCGCTCTACCCTGGAACACGAATTACCGTGACAGGAGACGCGTTTTCGGGCGAGGAGACCAGGGCGGCAACATCACTGCCGCACTCTAAATGCGTGTCGTCATCAAAATCGGAACCAGCTTGATCGCCCCCAATGGGCAGATCAACTTCACCTGGATGCGGTCGTTGATCGATCAACTGGATCTGGCGCGCCATGAGTATGTAATCGTCAGTTCCGGGGCGATCGCCTGCGGAATGTTCTCGTTGAACATCAAGCGCCGTCCCAAGAAGCTGGGCCTGATGCAGGCCACAGCGGCAGTGGGGCAGAGCCGCTTGATGCAAACCTACGAGAGGCTGCTTTTTGGGAAAAAAATAGTCGCCCAACTGCTTCTTTCAAGTGATGATTTTTCCTCTCCTCTCCGCTATCAAAACCTCTGCAAGACGCTCCACCAGTTGCTGCGCATGAAGGTGCTGCCCATCGTGAACGAAAACGACAGCGTCTCTGTGCGCGAACTGGAAGGCGCGTTCGGCGACAACGACGAGTTGAGCGCTCTGGTGGCCACCGCTTTGGGAGCGGACTGGCTGGTTTTGCTCACTGATGTGGATGGATTCTTCCGGTCCAAGGGCGCCTCGGGAGAACTTCATCTCGTGCGGGCCGTCCGTCGCGTCACACCCGCGATGGAAGCTGCGTGCAGCGGCAAAAGCCAGCTTGGGCGAGGCGGGATGCGCTCCAAGTTACGGGCGGCGCTGAGAGCCACGGCTGCGGGAATTCAGGTGGTGATTGCCAACGGAAACCATCCTGAGGTCATTCCACTTGCCTTGCAGCGACGCGTGGGGACCTATTTTGCGCCGTTGCGCGTTAAGGGTGAGAACGCCTCATAATCGATACAAAGCCCTCTCCCTTGGGGAGAGGGTAAAGCTAATCTTCATGTCGAGTACCCTCGATAAACTGCGCAGAGCCCGGATGGCCGCGCCTAAACTCGCCTTGCTGACCTCTCCCCAGAAGAATGCGATCCTCGAGGCTATGGCGGGGCTTTTGGCAGCGAGCCAGGAAACCATACTGGAGGCAAACCGCACCGATCTCGAATCCAGCGACCTTCGTCCATCCAGCCGCGACCGGCTTCTGCTGAACCCCGCGCGGTTGGCCGACATGCTGGCGGGCATTCGCGCGGTCATTTCCCTGCCTGACCCGGTGGGTGAAGTCGTGGCTGATTGGGTTCGTCCCAACGGCTTGCGAATACGCAAAGTGCGAGTGCCGCTGGGCGTTGTGGGCGTCATCTATGAGTCGCGCCCGAACGTGACGGTGGATGCGGCAGTCCTGGCCTTTAAAGCCGGGAACGCCGCGGTCTTGCGCGGAGGACGCGAAGCGGTTCACACGAACGAGCGGTTAGTGGAGCTTCTCAACCGGGCGCCGGGGTTGCCGGCGGGAGCCATCGAGTTGCTCGATTCCCGCACGCATGAGTCGGCGCTGGAACTCATGCGGGCGCGCGGTTACGTGGACGTGCTGGTGCCGCGCGGCGGGGCGGACCTGATCAACCGAGTTGTGGAGCAAGCCACCGTGCCGGTGATCGAAACCGGGGCAGGGAATTGTCACGTTTATGTGGACAAGGAGGCGGACCTCGAGCTTGCGGACCGCATCGTCATCAATGCCAAGACCCAACGCCCCTCGGTGTGTAACGCCGCAGAGAAGCTGCTCGTGCATCGCGACATCGCGGCGGAATACGTTCCCAGAATCGTCGAGCGGTTGCGCGCCGCCGGCGTCGAAGTGCGGGGTGATGATCTGACGCGCCGCCTGGCTGGCCAGGACAAGGTTTGCGTCGCCTCTCGCGAGGATTGGCTAACCGAATACTCTGATTTGAAGATGGCCGTAGCGGTGGTGGCAAGTCTGGACGAGGCCATCGCGCACATCAATCGTTATTCGACTCAACACTCCGATGCCATCGTCACCCGCGACGCTGCCCGCGCGCAGAGGTTCCTTGACCAGGTGGACTCCGCCGCAGTTTATTGGAACGCTTCCACGCGTTTCACCGATGGGGGAGAGTTCGGCATGGGCGCCGAAATGGGTATCAGCACCCAGAAACTCCATTGTCGCGGTCCGTTTGCCTTGCCTGAACTCACGTCGGTGAAATACCAGATCGTCGGGACGGGACAGATACGGAAGTGACGAGTGACAAGTGACGAGTGACGAGCCGAAAAGCAGGTTTCAGGTGCCAGGTGTTAGGTGCCGGGGAAAGGCCGAAGTCAGGCGCCGAATCGTTGGTCTCTCATCGCTTCTTGCTCGTCACTTGTCACTCGTCACTTGTCACTGATTTCTAACTTCTGCATCACCGAGGTTCTCATATGGCAAATGTGCCTTTGGCCGTGGTCCTGGCTCTCTTGGCTGGGGTTTTGAACGGCAGTTTCGCGACTCCCACCAAATATGTGAAAGCCTGGAAGTGGGAAAACATCTGGTCAGTGTGGGCAGTCATGGGCATGGTAGTTTTCCCGTGGCTGGCGGTGTGGCTGACCATTCCGAATGCCTGGGCCGTCTTCCAGGCGGCCGGCTTGCGCGTCCTGATGCTGATGGTCCTCTTCGGCGTTGGTTTTGGCTTGGCGCAAATCTTTTTCGGACTGGGGATTGCCGCGATTGGTATTGCTCTCAATTTTGCTATTGCCATTGGCCTTTCCACGGCTCTCGGCTCGCTGGTGCCGATGTTGGCGTTGCAGAGGCAGAAAATCTTCACTCCGCAGGGGCATATGATCTTCCTGGGCGTGGCGCTGGCCCTCGCCGGAATCGTAGGTTGCGCTGTAGCGGGAGGGATGAAGGAGAAACACCTCGCCGCCGCCGGCGCGGGCCCCAAGGAATCCACTGCGGTTAAGATGAGTTTCAAGCTGGGATTGTTCCTTTGTGTCCTGGCAGGCATTGGTTCTCCGTTTACTAACTTCGGACTGGCGTTCGGGAAGCCACTCATTGACGCCGCGGTCGCACAAGGCGCCGGCCCCGGTAGCCAGGCCAATGTGATCTGGGCGCCCGTGAACACGGCCGCCTTCATACCTTATCTCATCTATTGCGCCTACCTGTGGAAGAGAAACGGCACGGCGCACCTGTTCCGCGCCCCAGGCACCGGCCTGTACTGGGTTTTCGGCGCCGTCATGGGCCTGTTCTGGTTTGGAAGCACCGTCATCTACGGCGGGGTCTCCGCGCGCTTGTCCGAGATGGGACCGATCCTGGGTTGGCCTCTTTTTATGTCGTCGATTATTATCACGTCGAATGTTTGGGGGTTTGTTACTGGAGAATGGAAGGCCGCCGGTAAGAAGGCTCTGACCACTATGCTGGGAGGAATCCTGTTTCTTATCCTGGGCTTTGTTACCTTGGCGATCAGCGGCCGGCTGCCGGGCTAGGAGGAATCATGTTCGGAAGCATACTCTTTGCTGTATGTGTCATCCTACAGTTTCATTATCATGACTCGATTCCATGGTACATCTGGGTGGCGTCGGCGATTGCGCTCTGCGTGTCATTCGGCGAACCGGCGATGAAAATGAAGAGGGAATGACAGCGGAGCGGTAGGAGCGCTATCACAACCTTCCCAGGCATCCTTTGCTGCAAGCGCGCGGCGCATTTCCAAGCAGCGAGCACATGCTTACATCCGCCACTCGCAGGGAGGCGAATTCTGCCTCGCGTTGGTCAGCCAGGACCCTGGCCCCAACCCTTCGCTCCGGGCAGCGAACCGACCTCCAGCGCAAACCTGGTCCCCACTTCCAAATCGCCCAAGCTAGAACTGCCCACGAGAGCAATACTCCGCATGCTTCGATTGCAATAAGGGTGTTCATATCCGCCTCCGTTTCACTCGCTGCGCCGACCTTTAGAGCCTGCCCTGAGCGAAGCGAAGCGTCGGCAAGTGCCGACCTGAAGGTCAGCGCTACGACCGTATGCCGCCAGGCCCGGGCAAAAGCTGGCTAGGGCGCAGATTTCGCAAAGCTGGCCAGCGCGTCCGCCTCAGTGGGGTAGATGTCGAAGGCTTGCAGCAACCGATGAGTCGACAGGATATTGTGAATTAGCCGGGGCAGGCGTGTGAGTTTCAGTTGTCCCCCCTCCTTGACCGTTAAGATCACCGACTCCACCAGCATCCCGATCCCGGTGCTATCAATACGCGTCACATTCGCGAGGTCAAGCACAATGTGATTCCAATGATTGCCCAGAAACTCCTTGACGAAGCTGCGCACGGTGTCGACTTCGGGCCCGGCCACGATTCTGCCGCTAAGGGTCAACACGCGCACACCTTCGACTTCCTTGGCGTCGATGGTCAATTGCATAATGACTACCTCCTTTGAGCGGTATATTAGGTGTTGTCAGGGGGTATGTCAACGCCACTTTGGGATAGGAGATACCGCGTCAAGATTGCACCCCCCTTTTGTGCACACGGCACACTTCACCACGGAGGCCGTAACCTACCCCGCCTCCGAGGAAAACCGCCGGGTTGGGGACTCAAGGGCACCGACCCGAAGATCGGCATTAACGCGTTGTACGTCGCCTACAATAGCTGCGCGATCACACCTTCGGCGGCGCTGATAAGTGGTGCGGCTTGGGATGGGGATAATACCCCCCAACGTTGCAAGGCGAGCACCTCAAGGATAAACTCACGAAGGCTCAGAGTTGCAGCGCCGTCTCTTCCCGCGTTCATCAGGGATATCGCCTTCTGCAACCTCAGCACCAGCGCGTTGTCCTCTCCACTGCTGAGCACTCCCTGGGAATAGAGCGCGTTCACGGCGTCGATAATCGTCTGGGTTGCCTGCTGGGGCGGCGGGGGACTGAATTTGAACACGGTTCCAACGCCTCCTGCTGTGCCGCCCCCGTTGGTGGTTCCGTAAAGGATGCCCGCCTTGTCCATCACCAGGCCGCCGTCTGGAGCCGCCCCGTCGCCGGAGAAGGGATCGAAGCTGTGCAGCAGCGTCAAATTGCCGGAGGTATCGAGCTCAAACACGGTCCCCTGGTCGAAGGTGCCTCCGTACATTGTCTCGCCGTAGAGATTGCCGCTCTCGTCCATAATCAGGGGGGCATCGGGTTGCCTCCCATCGGGGGGCGGGCCAAAAAGGGTGGGCGGGGGCGTGCCCGTGAAGCTGTGCAGCACCGTCAAATTGCCGGAGGTGTCGAGCTTAAACACGGTTCCGAGCTCGGAAGTGCCCCCGGCAGATGTGGTGCCGAAGAGGTTCCCCGCCCGATCCGCGATCAGGCCTCCCACCGGGCTCGCCCCATCGCCGGCCGAGCCCGTGAAGCTGCGCAGCACCTTCTCGTTGCCGGATTTGTCTAGCTTGAACACGGTTCCGTAGTCGGATTGGCCGCCCGAGACTGTGGTGCCGTAGAGGTTCCCCGCTCGGTCCATGATCAGACCTGCAAAGGGACTCGCGCCATCCGTGGGATAACCCGCGAAGCTGTGCAGCAAAGTCTCGTTGCCCGAGGTATCGAGTTTGAATATGGTTCCGTAGTCCGATTGGCCGCCCGAGGGTGTGGTGCCGTACAGGTTCCCCGCTCGGTCCATGATCAGACCCACCCAGGGGTTCGCGCCATCCGTGGGATAACCCGCGAAGCTGTGCAGCAAGGTCTCATTGCCGGAGGTGTCGAGTTTGAATATGGTTCCGAAGTCGTATTCGCCGCCCGAGAGTGTGGTGCCGTACAGGTTCCCCGCTCGGTCCCTGATCAGACCTGCAAAGGGTGTCGTGCCGTCGCCGGGATAGGCCCCAAAGCTGTACAGCACGGTCTCTCTCCCAGAGGTGTCGAACTTGAACACCGTTCCACAGCCCGTGGGAAGGCTGTTGCAATCCCCGCCGAACGCCGTAGTGCCGTAGAGGTTCCCGGCCTCGTCCCTGATCAGACCCGCTTCGGGATTTGCGCCGTCCGGCGCCCCCGTGAAACCGTAAAGAATTGTTAAGGTCTGCGCCTTGGCCGTGGGGATGGGAACTAGCCCGAGCCCGATCGCCACCAAAGCGGCGAGCGCGACCGGAGCCCAGCGCAGGCGTATTCGCGAAATCCGAACTCCTGGTGTCTTTGTCATGAGGGTCCTCCTTTGAACTCTCTTCAAGTGGAGGTGATAGGTTGCCCGAGTCGACCGCTCGAGAAACCTGAAATTGGCGTGTAAGGTATATCCTGACTTGCTACGATGAGGGCACTGTATCACTGACCCTGGTCCGTGTCAATGGGGAGGTGTCTGCCGCTTTGGGATAGGAGATACCGCGTCAAGATTGCACCCCCCTTTTAGTGCACAGTGCGCACTTGGCCCGAGAGGCGGCAACCCACCCCGCCTCCGAGGGAAACCGCCGGGTTCGGGACTCAAGGGTGCCGACCAGAAGATCGGCATTAACGCGTTGTACGTCGCCTACGATAGCTGTGCGATCACAGCTTCAGCAGCGCTGATAAGTGGTGTGGCTTGGGATGGGGATAATACCCCCGAACGTTGCAAGTCGAGCACCTCACGGATAAACGCACGGAAGTTCTCAGCGGCATGGCCGTCCCTACCCGCGTTCATCAGGAGTATAGCCTGCTGCAATCTCTGAACCAGCGCGTTGTACTCTCCCCGGCTGAGCGCCCCCTCGGAATAGAGCGCGTTCACGGCGCCGATAATCGTCTGGGTCGCCTGCTGGGGCGTTGGGGAAATGAGCTCGAAGACGGTTCCGTAGCCTGCCGCGCCGCCCCCGTTGGTGGTCCCGTAAAGGTTGTCCGCCCTGTCCATCACCAGGCCGACCGGAATCGCTCCGTCGTCAGGTGAGTTTGTAAAACTGTGCAGCACCGTCTCTTTGCCGAAGCGATCGATCACGTACACGGTTCCGCAGCCGAGCCCCGGGTAGTCGCAGAAACCGGATCCGCCCCACACCGTCGTGCCGTAGAGCGTACCCCTCTCGTCCATGATCGGAGCGGCCAAGGGGTTCGCCCCATCACTGGGTGGGCCTGCGAAGCTGTGCAGCACCGTCAACTTGCCGCGGCTATCGAGCTTGAATACGGTCCCATCCCCGGAAGCGCCGCCGAGAAATGTGACGCCGTAGAGGTTTTTTGCCTCGTCCATGATCAAGTTGGCGGAGGGGGGAAAGAGCCCATCCCCGAATGCGCCGTATTGGCCCGCGAAGCTGTAGAGCACCGTCTCCGTTCCGGAGGTGTCGAGCTTGAATACAGTTCCGCAGCCGTGGGGGACGCTTGTGCTGTTGAAAGCCCCGCCGTTAGCCGTAGTGCCGTAGAGGTTCCCCGCCCGGTCCGCGATCAGCGCTGCGGACGGGAACGCCCCATCGCCGGGTGAGCCCGTGAAGTTGTGCAGCACGGTCTCGTTCCCGGAGGTGTCGAACTTGAAGACTGTTCCACAACCGAACGGCGGGAGCGACTGACATGTCCCGGAGCCGCCGTAAGTGGTGGTGCCGTACAGGTTCCCCGCTTTGTCCCTAATCAGACTTGCGCTGGGATAGGCGCCGTCGGTGGGTGAGCCCGCGAAGCTGTACAGCACCGTCTCGTTGCCTGAGGTATCAAGTTTAAAGATGGTTCCGTAATCGGATTCACCGCCGTACCTTGTGGTGCCGTACAGGTTCCCCGCTCTGTCCCTGATCAGACCTCCAAGGAGTATCGTGCCGTCACCGGGATAAGCCCCAAAGCTGTAGAGCACGGTCTCGCTGCCAAAAGCATCGAGCTTGAACACGGCTCCCGCGCCGTAAACGCCGCCGTAATACGTCGTGCCGTAGAGGTTCCCCGCCTCGTCCCTGATCAGACCCGCCTCGGGAGTTTCACCATCCGGCGGCCCCGCAAAACTGTGAATAATTGTCAAGGTCTGCGCCTTGGCCGTGGGGATGGGAACTAGCCCGAGCCCGATCGCCACCAAAGCGGCGAGCGCGACCGGAGCCCAGCGCAGGCGTATTCGCGAAATCCGAACTTCTGGTGTCTTTGTCATGAGGGTCCTCCTTTGAACTCTCTTCAAGTGGAGGTGATAGGTTGCCCGAGTCGACCGCTCGAGAAACCTGGGATTAGCGTGTAAGGTATTTGCTGACTTGCTACGATGAGGGCACCGTATCACTGACCCAGGTCCGTGTCAAGGGGGAAGTGTTTGCGAGGGAAGGTTTGAGTAATGTCGTTTCTCTCGCAGTTGTGTGCCACGCAACCGGTTCGCAGACGCACACCCGCGCCACGCCCTCCGTGCTTCGGTAGCGCGAGAGTTCACTCGTAACACTCCCGTAACATTTCGTATAACACTCCATCAGCGGCCGTTACTGATTGACAAAACCCCAGCGTCACCCTATATTGCCTAAATATGTGGGAAGAAAAGCTAACCATCACCAATACACCGGGCGCGCACGAAGAGCAGCGAATCCTGCAGCTCAATGGTCCGATAACCATCGCCACTTTATTCGATTTCCGGGATACGGTACGGGCTGAAAAGGCCGCGAAAACTGTAATTCTCGATTTCACCCAGGTCCCTTACGTGGATTCGGCAGGTGTGGGGGCCATCGTTAACGCGCACGTCTCCTGCGTCAATTCGGGTCGCCGGCTCTTATTAGTAGCCGTGCAGGACCGGATCAGGACGCTGATGAAAGTGACCAAGGTTGACCAGGTCCTGACGTTTTTTCCAACCCTGCAAGACGCTCAAGCCACCACACAGTGAAGGGCGTATAATTTCCTGTTTCAGTGATTCGCACTGCTAGGCGCGTCCGCGCCGGAAGAAGCCGAAGCACGTGGATATCGGATCGAGGGTCTGGATGGGCGAGGCTTCTCAGGCTGCGGAAAAACCATTGCACTCTGTCATTCTGAGCGAAGCGAAGAATCTCGCAGTGCATTGAAAATACTCAGAGCGAGATTCCTCGCTTCGCTCGGAATGACAGTCTGAATTAGGTTTCACACGGACTCTTCAACCCCGCCCTTCCAGACCTGTTGAGGAATTCAGGATGACCTCGTCATCGCATCCCGGAGGAACCCATGAAAAGAATTAGAACTTCACCTGAACACGGCGTGACGCGGCGCGATTTCCTGCGGAACGCAGGGGCTGGGTTGGTGGCGGGAGATCTCGCGGGCGCGTCGCCAGGAATTGCCAAGCGGGCGCCGGCCAGCTCGACAGTACGCTTCACTCCCCAGGGCGGGCTCACCCAAGTCTCTCCCAACCTCTATCTGCTCCGCGATACCTGCAACGTTTACGTGCTCAAAGATGGCAATCGCGGTTTGCTGATCGATTTCGGCTCAGGCCACGTCCTGAACCTGTTGGGAGAGATCGGCGTCACTCGAGTTGACGCCATTTTGCACACGCACCACCATCGCGACCAATGCCAGGGGGATGCGCGGGCCGCGGCGGAGCGCATCCCAATCATTGTTCCGCAGCATGAACGGTACCTCTTTGAGGACGCTGAGAATTTCTGGCGGAATCGTCGCATTTTCGAGTTGTACAACGTCAAGAACGATTTTTTCACCGTGACGCAGAACCTTCCGGTGGCGGACGTCTTGCACGACTACAACACCTACCGCTGGGGCGCCCACGAGCTGCTCATCTATCCCACACCCGGGCACACGCTGGGATCAGTCAGTCTGATCGGTGCAGTCGACGGCAAGAGAGTGGCGTTCACGGGAGATTTGATCCAGTCGCCCGGCAAGGTCGTGAATCTCTACGAGCTTCAGTATAGCTACGGAAACACCGACGGGGTTGACTACGCCATTTACTCACTCACTCGCCTCCGCGAACAGGGGCCTGAGTTGGTTTGCCCGTCGCACGGTGAGCCGTTCACTTCAGCCGCGGCGGGGATCGATGATCTCATCCGCAAGCTCAGGGGCTGGTACAGTGCGTACGACCCGGGAGCAACGCTCACCATCGATAATAAGCCCTACGCTGTCACTCCCCATCTGGTGGCTTCGTATCAGACGACCTCGAGTTCCTACGCGCTGATCAGCGACAGCGGGAAAGCGCTCTTCGTCGATTACGGCGCTGCCAGTTCTAACTTCTGCTTCACCTACATCGCCCAGACCGGCGTTCACGACCGTATGGGTTTCGTCGAGCACACGCTGGACGAACTCAAGGCGCGTTACGGGCTGAAATCCGTGGACGTAGCGATGCCGAGCCACATGCACGACGACCACCTGAATGGCTTCCCGCATCTCGCGCGGCATCATGGCACCAAGGTATGGTGCTACGAGAACATGGTTGACGTTCTCCAGAATCCGCGCGGATACAACCTGGGCTGCATCCTGGGCGAGCCTATCAAGATTGACAGGACTTTTCGAGACGGTGAAACCTTCAAATGGGAAGAGTTTGAATTCCAGGTTTTTCATTCCCCTGGACACACGGAATACCAGATGGTCCTGTTTTCAACTATCGACGACGCGCGCGTGGCCTTCACTGGCGACGCCTTCTTTCCAAGAGGCGACGGCACGCTTCGCCACAACCTGATCTTTCGCAACTGGGTGGAGAACGACAGCCACGTCAAGTCCATCCGCACGATTCTCGAACATGAACCCAACATCGTCGCGCCTGGCCACGGCAAGCCGTTCCTGAGCAACCGGGCGGATCTCGAAAACCTGAAGGCGCGTCTGGAGGACCAGCAGAAGTATTTCTTTGACGTGATCGCAGATCCCGATTGCGATTTCGGGCTGAATCCCGGTTGGGCCAGACTTTACCCTTACCAGCTTCAGGCGAAAACGGGTTCGAGCGCTGCGGTCGAATTGCGGGTCCGCAACTACCGGTCGAGCCCTATGCGCCTCGAAGCAGCCCTCGTGGCGCCGGCGGGATGGAAGGCCTCGCCGGAGGTGCAGGAGTTCACCGTCGCCCCAAAGGGAGACGGCTCGGCTGGATTCTCCGTCTCCGTTCCGGAGAATTGGGACCGGGAAAAGCCGCGCGTGGCCCTTGCCGCCGATATCCGTGCCGATGGCCAATATCTCGGCCAGATCGCCGAGGGAGTGGCGGACGTTCAGTTCGGCAGTTGAAGGTGGGCCTAGGCGACGGGAGGAGGAAGGGACTTCTTTTCTTGCAGGTATCGTTTGAGCCTTTCTAAAATCTCACCATTGGGGCATTGGCTTAGCTCTTGTTTGAGTTCGTTTAGAGCAAAGTGCACGATATCGTGGTGGTGGAGTTCCTCGGGCGCCAGTTCATCACTGAATCGCAGCCACAAGCTATGCATAAGGTCGATCTCCGCAAGAGTGAGGTGCGGGGCATGAGGGCCGAGGAAGAATACCTCTTCCTGGCCTGTGGGAGTGAAAATGTCGAGCGTCACGCGCGGTTTGGGCTCCGGCAATCTTTCCCAAGCTACACCGCCGTTGCGCGCCTCCTCGGTGATCGCCATCTTTGTTGATAGTCCGACGGCAACCGTAGACGATTCCAAGGTTTGAGCGGCGCGCAGCGTGGCGTCCCAAAATTCATTGGCCGCTACCATGCACAGGTGTATAGTCTTGCCTTCGTGCTCGGCGACGGAGAGCGCGCGAGTGAAGAGAAGCTGCTCGGTCCGGCCAAAGAACTGGTCCGGCATCAAGCCTCCTTCTCCGGAAGCGGCGCGCGCGAGCAACATCACGTGAAGGACCACGACATCTTGTTTTGCCAGGTTGACGCGCTTCAGGATCCTTTCAAGAGGATAAAGCGTGTTGTAGTCGCGGATCAGCACCAGCATATTTCCCGAGCGGCACCCCAACTTCTGAGGCGTTATCTCCTCGCCGGAGGCCAGATGAAACTGGTCCAGCTCAGCATGCGCGTATCCCCTCCGTCGTGCGATTCGCTCCGAAGCCGTAAAGACCGCGAAAAGGAGAATGGTAAATACCACGCCCGCTACAGTCGCCACTTGTTTTGTGAAGAGGTTGGTGACCGCAATAGCCAACAGGGTGAGCGTGATCAGTCCCAGGCCGACAGGGATCTCAGTCTTGCCCAAGTGAAAATTCAGCGGCACACGGAATTCGCGGGGGCCTGCCTGCTTATAACGGAGAACCAGCACAGCCAGGCCCTTCATGACGAAGCTCCAGACTACTCCGAAAGCATAAGCCTCGCCGAGGACGTAGATATTACCGCGGCTCAGTATTATGGTCAGAATCTGCAGGCCGGCAACCAGATTGATGATGCGGGAGGAGGTTCCGTATCGAGGGTGTGGATGGCGAAACCAGTCCGCCAGCACGCCGTCCTCTGACACACGGTTAAGGACGCCGTTCGAGCCGACAATGGCCGTGTTGACCGCCCCGGCCAGAATCAGAGTCCCAACCACCACCACAAAGCCATGAAACACCAGTTTGAGTGTGAGCGGTCCCACGACATTCATCGCCAGGCCGCCGATGAGGTTTTCGTAGAAGCTCTTGCGCGTGCTGTCGGGGATGATCATCACCGCAAAGAAGGAGACGAGCGAGGTGAAGACCATGCTGTAAATGAAAATAACCAAACCCGTCTTCTTCAAGTTCGGGAGCTTGGGATGCTCAATTTCCCGGTAGACTTGAGCCAGTGATTCCTCTCCGCTCATGGCCAGAATAGAGTGCCCCAGGCCCACGAAAATCCCGACCAGTGCAATGGTATGGGGCAGGCGGCTTTCGCGGAGCCAACCCAAAGCCGTGGGCGAGAACCGGAAACTGGTCAGACTCGGCAGCGGCGGCAGGTGCCATCCGCGTACCCAAAGCGTATATCCGCACCAGCCGATCATGATCACCACCATGACCGTGGTGAATTGCATAATCCGCAGCGCCTTTTCGCTCGATATCGGAATGCCCTTGATGTTTTGCCACCAGAAATAAAGCGTCACCAGAACCGCGAAAAGGCCGGCCGTGAAGTTCGTCGAAAGGACCAGGTGGATGTGCAGGTACTGAAGAATCTCATTCAGGAAGCCAGCAAGGTATTGGCCGGCTGAAACACCGCTGATGGGCCCGGTCAGCACGTAATCAAACATCAGTGCGGACACGGAGATTTTGGCAAGCGTCCCGCCCATCGCTTCTTTGACGACGCGGTAGACGCCTCCGCGCACGAACATGCTGCAGCTTTCCACGTAGATCGCGCGCACCGCGTAAGAAAACAGCATGATTCCGAGGATGAACCAGGGGGCGGATTTCCCCACCGCATCTTCAGCGATGCCGCCGGCGTAGAAGGCGGACGAGGCGAGATCATTCAAGACAATAGCCGCGGCACGCCAGAACGAAATGAAGGTAAGCATGGCGGTGGTGGCCACCATGACGCGGGGCAAGGTGATTGCACTGCTTCGGGTTTTACTGCTGCCGTTCTCCATACTTCCTGGCAAACCTCTAGCCGGCGAGTTCAGCTTCTCTCACGAAATTGTGCGGGGGAAACATGAGGGAACTGAAGTGCTGTATTCTCGCACAAAATGCGCGAAGGGGAAAGCGCTCTGTCACGCGACGCTTTCCGGCCAGTCGAAGGGCTTGGTATTCTTGAAAAGTCAACAGCTTGCGGGGTGCGGTGTCCGGTATCCTTGTAGGGGCATCCCTTGTGGCTGCGCCCGGGCGGCCACGAGGGCCGCTCCTACAGTTCAAAAGCGCAAGGTCGCTCGCAGCCGGGTGGGCTCGAGAAGCAGGTCAAGGGCGCTCGCGGCGCCCGCAACGAAAATGTTGGCATGCCGGAGAGCCTCGTGCGCGCAACCTTCGCCGTTGTCCACGGCAATCGTCAGTCCTCCTGACTCTTTCACCAGTTTCATGTGCAGCCGGTCGTTGACGCCATTTCCGAACGAGGCCAGGCAGCGGGGATTCAACTCCGTCGCATAACGCTGTTTCTGCACGTCTTCGCCGGCGCCTTCGATTCTGCGGCAGATCAGTGGCAGGCCCTGCAATTCTTTTTCAGCAGTACCGAAAGAATCGGCTGTGACGATGTGAATATCCACCAGTTGCGCCAGCCGGAGCAGGCGATCCTTGACACCAGGCGACAACGTGCCGCCGAAGGCTAACGTCCCTGTGTAGTCGCTGAGGATAGCGTTGATCTGGAGTTTCCCAAATCCTGGAATGTCGATCGTAATGCCTGGTTTGCTCATCGGCAGCCCCTCCGGAGACCGTGTCATTCCGAGCCCTTCGCTGTCATCCTGAGCGGAGCGAAGGATCTCGGCAGTGGTTTGGCGTCAGCCCCTCACCACGCACTGCGGGGATGCTTCGCTGCGCTCAGCATGACAAGCCGGAATCTAAAATCTAAAACCCAAAATTGAAACTCTTCCAAATTCCATCGACCTTCTTCTTGACCTCCGGATCCATCTTGATCTCATCCGGCCAGGGGCGAGTGAATCCCTCAGAGCCCCACTTGGTGGTAGCGTCCACGCCCATCTTGGAGCCGAAACTTGGAAGGCGGGAAGCGTGCTCGAGTTGGTCGACAGGACCGAGAGTGAATTGGATATCGCGTTCCGGATCGATGTGATTAAACGCCTTCCACGCCACCTCGCGCAGGCTGTGCACGTCCACGTCGTGGTCCACCACCACGATGCACTTGCTGAACATTGCTCCGGGCAATCCCCAGATGCCATGCATTACCTTTCGGGCATGACCCGGGTAGCTCTTACGAATCGAAACAATAATAAGATTGTGAAAGACCCCTTCGGCGGGCATGTGCATGTCGACGACTTCCGGCATCTGCTTGCGGAGTAACGGAAGAAAGATACGTTCCACGGCATAGCCCATCCAATAGTCTTCCATAGGCGGAGGGCCGACGATGGTGGAAACATAAATGGGATCGCGGCGCCGCGTCAGGCAGGTGAGATGAAACGCCGGGAATTTGTCTTCGAGGGAATAGTAGCCCGTATGGTCGCCGAAGGGGCCTTCGACGCGGATGTCGTCGAGATCCACGTAGCCTTCCAGCACGATTTCCGCGTTGGCAGGCACCTCTAAGTCGACGCTGTGGCATTTGACCAATTCCACGGGTTCCTGGCGCAGGAAACCGGCAAACAGGAATTCGTCCAAATCCTCGGGCAGCGGCAGAACACCGGAAAGCATGGTCACCGGGTCGGCGCCGAGCGCCACGGCGACTTCCATGCGGCGGCCCTTGCCCTGTCGCTCCAGCCAACGGAAATGTTCGGCCCCTCCTTTGTGGATTTGCCAGTGCATGCCGGTGGTCCGGGCATCATAGACTTGCATGCGGTAGCAGCCCACGTTGCGGCGGCCGTTCTTGGGGCTCCTGGTGATCACTAAAGGGAAAGTGATGAAGTTCCCGCCGTCCTGGGGCCAGCATTTCATGATGGGCAAGCTCGCTAGTGATGCATCGTTCGTTTCCACCACCTCCTGCGCCGCACCGGAGGCCACGGTCTTCGGGAAGAACGACCCAAGCTCGAAAAGCTTGGGGAGCAGCCGCACCTTATCCAGAATGCCCTCCGGCGGCTTCATCTCTAACAGGTCCTCGATGCGCCGCGCCACGTCTTCGAGCGAGTCGACCTCCAGCGCCAGTTCCATTCTCCTCTTGGACCCCAACATGTTGATGAGAAGAGGCATGGCAAATTCCGCGCCGCTCTCTGCCGAATGCGGCTTCTCAAACAAAAGCGCCGGTCCTCCCGCCTTCGATACCCGGTCCGTGATCTCGGTGATTTCCAGATCCACGTCTGCAGGAATGGGGATGCGCTTCAGTTCTCCTTCGCGCTCCAGGCGTTTCACGAACTCGTGTAAGTCTTGGTAAGCCACCGCGGCCTCTCCGATGAAGATGAGAAATCCCTTCGTTGTGGAAGCATTGCAGATTGCAGGAGGCAAATCAAGATGTGAATGGGAGAAGGGTTCCCAAATACGCGGTCTTTGTGAAAATGAGAATCACATAAGTCGTCGCCCCCGCGAAAGCGGCGGCCCATCGTTGGTCCGGAACACGATGGATTCCCGCTTTCGCGGGAATGACGTGATTTTCGAGAGAGCAGACCGAGGAATCTCGCACTGACTTGAGAACGCTCCGAGCGAGATTCCCCGCGGAGTCTACCCCGAGCACCCAGAACGAGATTCCTTCACTTTGTTCAGGACAGGCTCTTCGCTTCGCTCAGGATGACAGCGAAGGGCTCGGAATGACAGTCCAAAGGGGGTTTTGGCCTTCCTTGACTTTGCGGTCCGGCCGCCGGATACTTAGCTTGGTTAGTCCGCGTAACAAGGGTAAAAATGAGTTGCGGCCTCGAGCCACACGACCGTGCTTCCGGCCTGATTCCAGTCAGGTCCGCCATCCTGCCTTGCGGGGAACCCGTCTCGCGGGGGAGGCAGGCCAGCGCATGGCTGCTCTTGCTGGGCTTGTCGGCGGCATGGATTTTGACGTCACGGGCGGCTGTGGGCGGCCAGGGCTCAAATAATCAAGAGCTTGCCACCCAGGAGGTCCCATCCCCGTTCAAGGTACAGGTGCAGCGCAATATGGTGCTGGTGCGAGCCATCGTTCGCGACGCAAAAGGTCTCCCGGTGTCCGGCCTGAAGAAAGAAGACTTTCGACTCTTCGACAACGGCAAGCCACAGGACATTGACCAATTCGCGGTGGAATCTTCGAACGGCAATCCAGCGGTTCCCGCCAAGGTCCCCGAAGAGGAGCCCACTGGAGAAGAACGCTCAGCGCGTCCGCCGGAAGACTCGATTCCCAGGAATTATCAAGCCCTCTATTTCGATGACATTCAAATGCACTTTGAAGACATCGCGCACGCCCGCGACGCAGCGGAGCGTTATCTGGCGGCCGCCCTGACTCCTGCCGGCAGGGTAGGAATTTTCACTTCGTCAGGCCAAGGCGTCCTGGACTTCACCGATGACCGCACTCAGATCCACGCCGCGCTATTCAATCTCCGGCCACGGCCCAATTATTTGAGAGAATCAAACGCCTGCCCCGATATCAGTGAATACCAGGCCTACTTGATCGTGGAGCAACGCGATCCCGATGCGACGGCGATTGCTGCAGACGAGTATGTTCAGTGTAATTGCAGTAGTTTACCGGCCCAAGCGCAACAAAACTGTATCAGCCAGGCACCCAACATCATCGACGGGGACGCCACGAGGATAATGGAGACGGGGGAGACGCAGAGCAACGATATTCTGCGGGGCCTCGAACAGGTCGTCCGCCGCACAGCGTTGCTGCCCGGACGGCGCAGCGTCATTTTCCTGTCGCCGGGATTTCTCTTCTACAACCTCGAGGCGCAGATTGGTGAGATCGCGGATCGAGCCCTTCGTTCGAATGTGGTCGTAAACGCTCTGGACCCGCGTGGGCTCTATGTGATCATTCCCGGCGGTGACGCGAGCCGTGCGACGGCAGTGATTCCCTCGAACGCCGGCCTATCGGGGAGGAAGTCCCAACTCATAATTAACGGATACTCCGTTGCTGAAGAGGTTTTAGCTGGTCTTTCGTCAGACACGGGCGGCCAATTCTTTCACAACAGCAACGACCTGGACAAAGGCTTCCGGCAGGTGGGGACGCTTGCGGAGGTTTCTTACGTCTTGGCTTTTTCTCCGCGCAATCTTAAGCCCGATGGCCGATTTCACAAGCTCAAGGTCAGCCTTGCAAACCCGAAGGGCTACACGCTTCAGGCCCGTCGCGGCTACTTTGCGCCCAAAGCCTCGGAGGACGCTGCCGCCAGGGCCAAGGAAGAAATTCAGGACGCAGTCTACTCTCAAGACGATCTGAGGGAACTGCCGATCGAAGTCCATACGCAGTTTTTTAAGCTCAATGAATCCGATGTGCGCCTCTCCGTGCTGACCCATCTGGATATGAGTTCCCTCCATTTCCTGAAGCAACAGGATCGGAATTCGGATGACCTGACTTTTATAACCGTCCTCTTCGATCGCGACGGAAAATACCTCACTGGGAAAGAGAAGAAAGTAATATGCCACCTGCGCGACGACACGCTGGCGAGGCTGTCGCGAACCGGCATAACGTTGAAGATGGAGTTTGATGTGAAGCCCGGGACATACATGGTTCGGCAGATCGTGCGCGACTCCCAGGCCGGCCAATTATCCGGAATGAGCCGAACTGTTGAAATTCCTTACTAGGAGGCGGTGTATGCGACGAAGAAGCAAATTCGGTCTGTATATTCTCCTACCTGCGGCGATCGGAGTTCTGGCAGTGAGCTTGGTAGTCACACTTGCCCAGAGCGGAGGAGCGCCAGGCGCTTCTCCTCAAACACCCCCCACTTCGCCTCAAGTTTTGCGAGCAGAAGCCAACCTTGTTCTGGTAGACGTGGTGGCCACCGACAAGAAAGGGGTATACATCAACGACTTGGATGTCAAAGAATTCCAGGTCCTCGAAGATAATCAACCGCAAACCATCACCGCTTTCCAGCGCCCGGAAGGAACCCAGGGCCCCAGAAGGCCAGGCCAGCCCCACTATATCGTGGTCTTCTTCGACGACTCGTCGATGGCCACCCAGGATCAGATGCTGGCACGGCGGGCGGCAACTAAATTTGTGGAGAAGACGGCTTCGCCGGATCGGGTGATGGCGGTCGTGGATTTCACTGGAACAACTCAAGTTGTCCAGAACTTCACTTCGGATGGTGCGAAGCTGAAAGCAGCGACCGAACAGGTGAAGTACTCCGCGGTTGCCTCGAATCCGGATATTCCGATGACCGAGACCCAGACTTTGGCGTCAGCGGGATTCCCCGGAGGAATGTCGTCGCCTATGGCGTCCATGGGGCAGATCTCGATGGCGATGAACCAAGCCGACTTTGGGGCGCGGTCATTGCTTCTGGCGATCCGCGACCTGGCAAAAACCTTGCGCGCTGTTCCCGGCCGCAAGACGTTGATTCTTTTCTCCGGGGGTTTCCCATACACTGCGGATCGGCAGCCCGAACTCGACGCTACTATCGATGCTGCGAATCGCGCCAATGTAGCGATCTACGCGATCGATGCGCGCGGTCTGGCCACAATGCCCGGGTTCTCGGCCACCACGTTCCTCGATTTGCCCTTCTCACACGCGCCGGCGCCCCTCGCCTGCCTAGCCGATCCGCCTGACCCCTGGCCCCAGCACGGCGGGGGAGGTGGCGGTGGTGGCGGGACCGGCGGTGGCGGTGGCACAGGTGGCGGCAGCGGCGGTGGTCACGGCGCGGGTGGCGGTACCAGTGGCGGTGGGTCCAGCGGTGGCGGCGGGAAAGGTGGGTCCGGCGGCACTGGCGGGACGGGTGGCAGCGGCGGGAAAGGCGGCTCCGGTGGCAGCGGCGGTAGCGGTGGCGGAAAAGGTGGCACAGGCGGCACTGGTGGCGGTGGTACCCGGGGTGGCGGCGGAATGGGCAATACCAACGGCTATGGTGGCAATTATTCGAACCTGCCGGGCAACGCCTACATGTGCAACGACCCGATGAGTGCCATGCAAAACCCGATGTGCCCTCAAAATCGCTTGCGGCAGTTGATGGACCAGAGCGTTTCCGCGAACCAGCAGGTGCTCGACGCGCTAGCCCGCGGCACGGGCGGCTTTACGATTCTCAATACCAACGATTTCCTCGCGGGCTTGAATAAGATCGCGAGCGAGTTGGACCAATACTACATTCTGGGTTATGTCCCCCCCAGCCAAGCGCACGACGGAACGTATCACAAGATTTCCGTGAAAGTGACTCGCGCCGGGCTACAGCTTCGCCATAGGAATGGGTATTACGACGTGAAGGGTCCTGACATGTTGGCCGGAAAGCCGGAAGGGAAGAACCTGGAAGCGTTCGTGGCAAGCTCTCAAGCGGGACAAGTCCCCGTAATGCTCAGCGCCCCTTACTTCTACACATCTCCGGGCGTGGCGCGCGTCTACGTGTCGCTCCAAATTCCGGCGTCGTCCATCGACTTTGGAAAAGAGAAGAAGGACTTCCACTCCGAAGTGCAAGTGCTCGGGATCGCGACGAAAGCAGACGGATCGGTGGGTGCCCGGTTCAGCGACACCGTGAAGCTCAACCTGGACAAGAAAGACATGAAGGACTTTGCTAAAGGGCCCTTCAAATACCAGAACACGTTCAATATCGCGCCGGGAGAGTACACGCTGAAACTGGTTCTCAGCTCGGGAGGGGAAAAATTCGCAAAATACGAGAAACCCTTGGTGATTGCTCCTTTCGACGCCAAGCAGATCGAGATCAGCGGACCCGCACTCAGCGACGATATCCGACCGGTGAACCAGCTTGTGGCTAGCCTGGACTCGGAACTCCTTGAGGATCAGACTCCGCTGGTTTTCCAGGGCAACGAAGTGTTCCCTCAACCCGGCAACCATTTCCAACACGGCGACAAGGTGGCTTTCTACGTGGAAGTGTTTGAGCCCAAGATGCAAACCGCCATGGTGCCGCGCGTGGGAGTGCTCTTCAATATCGTGAATTCCAAGACCAACCAGCAAGTGTATTCCTCAAACACCATACTTGTGGATAGTTTTGCTAAAACGGGTGACCCGTTGATACCCTTTGTGCAGCTCATTCCCCTGGAGAGCCTGCAGGCTGGAGAATACCGGCTGGAGGTCCGGGCGCGGAATTCAATGGGTGGGGTGACCCCTATACGCACCGCAGAATTCGTCCTCGAATAATCCACCCCGTAGGGGCGGCTCGCGTGCCGCCCCTACAATTTCGCTTGTAACCAAGAGCTAACGGTTCCACCAACGCATGTCATCCTGAGCGAAGCGAAGGATCCCGGCAGTTCCTTACGGTTCGCCGACTTACGAACAACTGCAGAGATCCTTCGCTTCGCTCAGGATGACAAATTCTGAAATCTCTCACACGGTCAGAGCTACGGAATCGATTTCCCGCCGTCCACCACAAACACCTGACCAGTGATGAAGTCGCTGCGAGTGGCCAGAAAGAGGACCGTCTCCGCAATGTCTTCGGGCCGGCCGGCCTTTTTGAGCGGAATAGCTTGGATGATTCTCTCGGTCTTCGCGTCGCGCGGATCGCCAGGGAAGAGAATCGTTCCCGGGGCTACACTGTTCACCTGGATGTTCGGGGCGAGCGCCTTCGCCAGCGACCGTGTGAGTGAAATCGCGCCCGCCTTCGAGGCGCAATAGTGAATGTACTCCGGCCAGGCCTGAAGCCCTCCCAGCGAAGATATGATAACGATCCGCCCGCTCCCCTGGCGCTGCATGATGCGTGCGGCTGCCTGCGCACAGAAAAACGCTGCCTTCAGGTTGATGCCCAGAATCCTGTCCCAATCCTCTTCGCGCAGCTGGTCCCACTTCACCGGGAAGAAGATCCCGGCGTTGTTGACCAGCAGGTCGAGGCGCCCGAAGCGTTTTTCGACCGACCGGAATAGCGTCGCAACCTGCTTCGGCCGGGATAGGTCCGCGCGCGCCGTCATGGCTTGGCTCCCCAAGCTCTCAATCTCGCGCGCCGTCGAGAGCGCGCCCTGCTTTGATTCGTTGTAATGAACAACAACGTCGGCGCCCGCGCGCGCCAGAGTCAACGCGATGACGCGCCCGATGCGCCGGCCGGCGCCGGTAACCAAGGCGACTTGATTCTGAAGTGGACGATTCATTGTGTTCTCCACCACGGAGGCGCAGAGGCACGGAGAACACCAAAGCGATCTGCCCTTCCTCTCAGTGCCTCAGTGTCTCTGTGGTTAAAGAAGTTCCTTACGCCGGTTCGAGCCAGGCCGTGAAGTGCCGCAGGAAGGGAGCTTCGTAGGTCAACTTCAATCCGCGAATCTCCTCCCGCCTCTTCCACACTTCCAGAATGATCTCGATGACGTAATCGACGTGACTCTGGGTGTAGACGCGGCGCGGGATTGCGAGTCGGACCAAATCCATTTTGGCCGCGCCCCCGAACATGAGCGTGCCGATTTCCACCGACCTGATTCCACCTTCGAGGTAAAGCTCGCAGGCGAGCGCGACCCCGGGAAACTGTTCGAGAGGGATGTGCGGCAGGAAGGCCCGAGCGTCCACATACACGGCGTGTCCGCCCGGCGGCTGCACGATCGGCACGCCCTGGTCTGAGATGTGTTTGCCAAGGTATCCCGTGGAGACGATTCGGTAGCGCAGATAATCCTCCTCGAGCACTTCCTCGACTCCCACGGCAATCGCTTCCAAATCCCGCCCCGCCAAACCGCCGTAAGTCGGGTAGCCTTCGGTGAGAATCAGCAGGTTCTTCTCCTGCTGGGCGAGCGCGTCGTCATTGGTGCAAAGGAAGCCACCGATGTTCGCGAGTCCGTCCTTCTTAGCGGACATGGTGCAGCCGTCACCCAGACTGAAGATCTCCTGCGCAATCTGCTTCGGAGTCTTCGATTCATAACCCGCTTCGCGCAGCTTGATGAAATAGGAGTTTTCCGCAAAACGGCAGGCATCAAAATAGAGCGGGATACAGTGCTTCAAACAGACCGCGCGCACGGCCCGAATGTTTTCGAGCGAGGCGGGTTGTCCGCCCCCGGAGTTGTTGGTAATTGTCAACATCGCGAGCGGCACGCGATTCCTGCCCACGCGCTCGATCAGGCGCTCCAGTCCCTCCACATCCATATTGCCTTTGAAAGGGAAGGGAACTGAGGGCTGCTTGCCTTCCGGCGCGGGCAAGTCCACGGCCTCCGCACCCACGAATTCGACATTGGCGCGCGTCGTGTCAAAATGCGTGTTGTTGGGCACTACGTCTCCCTTCTTGCACATTACACTAAACAGGATGCGCTCTGCCGCCCGCCCCTGGTGGGCCGGAATAACGTGCTTGTAGCCGAAGATCCCCTGCACGGATCGCCGAAAGCGCTCGAAACTCCTGCTGCCTGCGTAGCTCTCGTCACCCTCCATTATCGCCGCCCATTGGTGAGTCGACATTGCCCCTGTGCCGGAATCCGTCAGGAAGTCAATCAGCACATCTTCCGCCGGAAGCAGGAACAGGTTGTAATGGGCGGCGCGAAGCAGTTGCGCCCGCTCCTCGCGTGTGGTCCAGCGTATCGGCTCCACGGTCTTGATCCTGAATGGCTCGATAATCGTACGTATCGGCATGAGAGTCCCCAAGGAAGAATTCGCATTTAGCTTAGCGCACGCAAGGTAATTACGCCACTTGTGCGATGCTGTCGTTTCTGTGCTACGGCCTGACCAGCGGCTCTGCCGCTCTGTCTTGCGGAAAGGCTTTGCCTTTCCGGGCATGGCGCCAACTATTGTTAGGTTGAGGCTGCGCCTCAACCGGCGAGGCACAGCCTCGCCGACAAACTTAGAATTAAAAGGCCAAGGGTCGGAAAGGCAAAGCCTTTCCGCAAGACAGGGCGGCAGAGCCGCACATTCCTAATCTGTTGACGCTACCACACCCGTTTACTAAGATTTAGAATATGGCTGAGGTGGTGGTTTATTCCAAACCGGGCTGCTGCCTGTGCGACGATGTTAAAGAACAACTTGAAGTGTTGCGCGTGCACCACGCCTTTGAGTTGCGAGTAGTTAACATCCTCGAAGATCCCGAGGCCTATCAGAAGTTCAAGGAAGAGATTCCGGTGGTTTTCATCAACGGGAAGCAGGCCTTCAAGTATTACTTGAATGAGGAGCAATTCCTCAAAAAGCTAGGGTAGGAGAGATACTTCTTCGGAGGTCAGATGCCGCGTCCAATAAAACTCGACCTGCTGGCCATCGCCGCGCACCCGGACGACATCGAATTGACTTGCGGCGGCGCAGTTATCAAGATGGCCGACGCCGGCTACAAAGTGGGGATTCTGGATCTGACCTGTGGTGAGACCGCCACGCGCGGAAGTGTCGCGCTTCGCCAGAAGGAGTCGGCTCGCGCCTCGAAGGTGATGGGCATCGTTCATCGCGAGAACCTGGGCCTGCCCGATGCCGGGGTCGAGCATCGCCGCGATTATAAGCTGAAGCTTGCACAGCGTATCCGAACCCTCCAGCCGCGCACCGTGATTTTGCCCTTCTGGGAAGGCCGCCATCCGGACCACTACACGGCCGGCCAAATCGGCTACGAAGCCTGCTTCCTTGCCGGGTTGGCCAAGTTGCCGCTCGAGGGAATTCCGCATCGTCCACGGAAGATCATTTACTCATCGCTGTATGTGCCTGCCGTGCTACCCACCTTCGTGGTTGACATCACCGAGCAATTCGAGCGGAAGGTCAAGGCCGTGCTTTGTTATGGTTCGCAATTCTCACCTCGGCAGGATTGGCAGAACCTGTTTCCCTCACGCGCCGACTGCCGCGAACGCCTGGCGGCCCAAGCCCGTCACTTCGGCGACATGATCGGCGTGCGCTACGGTGAGCCGTTCATCACTCGAGAGATTGCCGCCGTGGACGACCTCGTCAACATGCCGGTGCGGTCGATTTAGGGGTGTATGGATGGCAGCAACTTCGGTCCACCCCGCTCCGAACAAACCCCTCACCCGTCCCGCTCCGGCTGATGAAAACGCCGGCAGCAGGACACCCTCTCCCCAAGGGAGAGGGCTATTCGTTTATGGATTGCGCACGAGATTTGGCAGGCGCTTACGCCGCACGCATGCGGTTCTTCCACCGGTTGTGCACGAACCAGACGACCGCAATTACGATCAGGACTGCCAGGACGGTGTCAAAGCGATGGAAGTAGGCGCGCAAAGTCTCCCACCGTTCGCCGAGCTTCATGCCCGCGTAGGCTAACGCCAGGCACCAGGGAAGGGAACCGAGGAAAGTAAACAGGTTAAAGCGCAGGAAATTCATGCGCGACACTCCTGCCGGAAAGGCAATGAAGGTCCGAATTACGGGCAGCAGGCGCGCCAGAAAAACCGCCCAATCGCCGTAGCGGCCGAAGAAGCGGTCTGCCATCTCCAGATCGTGGTGAGTCACCAAAACATAGCGGCCGTATTTCTCGACCAGCGGCCGGCCTCCTAGTGAACCCACGTAGTACGCCACCAGCGAGCCGACGTTGCACCCCACGGCGCCCGCAATTGCCACCCACGCCAGTTTGAATCGACCCGCGGAGACGAGATATCCTGAGAAGGGCATTATGACTTCGGAAGGGAGCGGGATGCACGCTGACTCGATGCCCATGAGCAGCACAATGCCCAGATAGCCTGAGTGAGAGATGACCGAGATGATGAAGCCGGCAATGAACTCGAAAAGGGATGTGACCATGACGCGCAATAATCTAACCTCTCCGGGCCCGGGAGTCAATTGCAGGGCGGGTAGGGCAACCCTACCCCTGTGCGACGTAGGGGGACGGCTTGCCGCCCCCCGATTGCTGTTGGGTAGGGCAAGCCGGGTAGGGCAAGCCCTACCCCTACACCAGGGTTACCCGAACGCCGATCCTTTTACGCTAATCAAAGTGGAAGACGAAGATAACGTTAACAGTCGCAAACGCGGCCGACGGACTGATTTGACTCACGGCAGGGAAGACGGCTTAAACGAAATTCTCTCGAACCGCAACGCTATTCCGAACGTTATTAGACATTGAGGAGGAAGGAAACGCGATGGAGAACCTGCTCCGCGACATCAAGCACGGTTTGGGATCCCTGCTTCGAGACAAGGGATTCAGCGCCACGGTGATGTTGACTCTCGCCATTGGCATTGCCGCTTACACTGCCACTTTCGCGATTGTTAATTCGGTTTTGTTACGCCCGCTGCCGGGGCCCAACGCCGACGCCATTGTCCTCATGTCGAATGAGTATCCAAAAGCCGGGGCAGCCGATCAGAGCGTCAGCGCCGTTCCCGACTACTTCGATCGTCTTCGCGCCGTAACTGCCTTACAGGAACAAGCCCTGTTCGGGGAAAACAATACGACGCTGGACATCAACGGCACACCGGAGAGAATTGAGGCCATGAACGTGACCCCATCGTTTTTCAAGCTGGTGGGGATTTCTCCGGCCCGCGGACGAGCGTTTACAACGGAGGAAGGCGAAGTCGGCAATGAAAACAAAGTGATCCTCAGTGACGCGCTTTGGCATCAGCTTTACGGCGGCGACCCATCTGCGATCGGACGCGAACTGCGTCTGGGCGGCACGCCTTTCACCATCGTGGGCGTCATGCCGAAGGACTTCGTTTTCGTCGACCCTCAGGTCCGTCTCTGGGTGCCCGTAGCGTTCACCCCGCAGCAGAAAACCGAGTACCACAATAACCAGTGGGGCCACATCGGGCGGCTGAAGCCGGGGGCCACCATCGCCCAAGTTCAGGCGCAGATCAACGCGCTTAACGCTGCCAACCTGGAACGGTTTCCTGCGATGAAAGACTTCCTCGTCAATGCGGGGTACTACACCCGAGTGGAGCCGCTTCAGCATGTACTGGTCAAAAGCGTAGAGAGCGCGCTTTACCTGCTTTGGGGTGGAGCGGTGTTCGTTCTGCTGATTGGGGGATTGAACGTCACGAACCTGGCGCTGGCGCGGGCAAGCGCCCGTAGCAAGGAAATCGCCACGCGCCTGGCACTGGGTGCGGGCCGTGCCCAGATCGCGCGCCAGACGATCGTGGAAAACGTGCTGCTGGCGGGAGCGGGCGGCATCGCCGGCGTGCTGCTCGGTCGAGCCCTTCTGCGGGCCGTGGCGGCGACGGGGCTCAGCCAGTTTCCCCGGGCGGACGAAGTCCGCATTGACGGTACTGTGGTTCTTGTCAGCCTCGCGCTGGCCGTAGTGGTCGGTGTGCTGGTAGGACTTGTGCCGCTTTCCAGCGCGTTCAAAATCAACCTCACCAGTACGCTGCGCGACAGCGGACGCACGGGCACGGGCGGCGTCGGCACCCGCAGGCTGCGCCAGGGCTTGGTAAGCGCTGAGATTGGACTTGCCTTTGTGCTCCTGGCCGGGGCCGGACTGCTGCTGGCCAGCTTTCGACACTTGCTGGCGGTCGATCCGGGATTCAAAACCAGCGGGGTGCTGACAGCGTCCGTGACCGTGCCGGCATCCCGGTACCGCAATGGCGGAGATTTGCGGACTCTGATGACCCGGGCGCTCGATTCGATTCGGCGCCAGCCGGGCGTGGTCGCGGCCGGGGCGACCAACGACATCCCCTTCGGCAACAACGAAAACGACAACGTCATCATGGCCGAGGGCTACGTTATGAAGCCGGGCGAGTCCCTGTTTTCTCCGTACAGCGTCATAGTCACGTCAGGTTACTTAGAGACCATGAACATCGCCCTCGAACGCGGGCGATACTTCGACGAGCGCGACAGCGAGAGCGCCCCGCCGACGGTCATTGTCGATGAACAGTTGGCCCGGCACTTCTGGCCGAACCTCGATCCGATTGGACACCGCATGTACCAATCCGACAACCTGAAGGAGCCAACTAAGCCCGGAGCGCACACGGTTTGGTACCAGGTGGTTGGGGTGGTGCACTCCATCACCCAGGAAGATCTCGCCGGAACCAGGAACGGGTTCGGCGCTTACTATTTCCCCTACGCACAGCATCCGTCTTCAGATTATACGTTTGCCGTCAGGACCGCCGGCGCACCAGGGGGCGCAGCCAGCATGCTCCGTGCAGCGGTCGGCCGCATCGACCCGGAGTTGGCGTTGTTCGACGTGAAGACTATGGAGGAGCGCACCGCGCTCTCCATGGCATCCCGCCGCGCGTCGCTGACGCTGGCCGTGGCGTTTGGCGCCGTGGCATTGTTCCTTGCGGCGATCGGCATCTACGGAGTGCTTGCCTACCTGGTAGCGCAGCGGAGGCGCGAGATCGCTATTCGGATGGCCCTCGGCAGCACGACAGCGTCGGTGGTGAAGTTGGTGCTCAGGGAAGGCTTGACGCTTGTAGGCATCGGTTTGGCGATCGGACTCGTGGGCGCCGCAGCGCTCGAAAAAGCGGTAGCGAGCCAGATTTACGGAGTTCGCGCTTCAGACCCGCTGGTGATCGGCGGCGTGAGCCTGCTGCTGGGAGCAGTCGCACTTGCCGCCTGTGCTGCGCCCGCAGGCCGGGCCACACGCGTCGACCCCATCGAGGTCTTGCGCCAGGAATAACCACCCTTTATACAGGCCCGGAGGGCCGACAGAGAGTAGCCCATGGCGTAAGCCGTGGGATCGAGGCTCAGAAGGTGTGAAAAAAAGCGTTGTCATGCTGAGCGAAGCGCAGCATCTGCATTTATCTCCTTGAAAACGAACAACTGCAGATTCCTCGCTCCGCTCGGAATGACAGCGCTTGGTGATTCTTTCACACCTTCTTACGCCGTGGGCTACTTTCTGCCGCCGCTCCGCGGCTCTCGTAGCCCCCGCGTCTTTAGGTTAACGCTTATGGGGTGGCCACAAGGACCCCGGCCCTACTGTGAGGCCAACTCCAACACCCGGTCGATTTCCGCCTCAGTGTTGTAGAAATGAGGGGAGACCCTCACCATCCCGCAGCGTGCGGCCACTTGCACGCGGTGAGCAAGGAGGGTCTTCAGAAGGCCCTCGGCGGCGCCCTGGCGGGGCACAAAGGAGACAATTCCGGAGGCTTCTTCGCGTTCCCGGGAGCCGAAAACCGAATGGCCCTGTTCCAGCAGTCCGCGCCGTAGTCGATCGGTTAAGTCCAGAATCCGCTCGGCGATATTCTGAATTCCGACTTCCAGCAGAAGATCAACCGCAGCCCCTAAGCCATAGATTCCAACTGTGTTGAGCGAACCGCACTCGTACCGGCGGGCGTCGTCTCGCCAGGTCAGTTCTCGGTTCGTGAAATCGGCCCAACCGCGCACCGTCCACCATCCAACCTCTGTCGGTGTGATCTTCTCGATCACCCGCCTGTTTACATAAAGCACTCCGGCGCCTTCCACGCTCAGCAGCCACTTGTGGCCGTCGGCGGCGAGGCCGGCGATTTGAGCCCCTTTGACGTCGAGGGGGAACGCTCCCAAACCCTGGATCGCGTCTACGAACAGCAGGCAGCCATGTGCAGCGCAAACCCGGCCCAGTTTTTCAAGGTCAAGGCGAAATCCGCTGAGGTACTGCACGAAGCTGACCGCCACGACGCGCGTGCGGGAAGACAGCGCACTCACGATTGACTCGTGGCTTACGCAGCCTTGTACCGGCTGAACCAACCTTAAAACCACGCCGCGTTTTTCCAGAGCCTTCCAGGCGTAGTAGTTGGCAGGGAACTCGCCTTCGATTGAAACGATCTCGTCTCCTGGCTGCCACTCGAAGCCGTTTGCAAAAATGGAGATTCCTTCTGAGGTGTTCTTGGTGAAACCAATCTCGCCCGGCTCCGCGTTGAGCAACTGCGCCAGGGAGCGCCGAGCGGAATCGTAAGTCCGGACCCACCGCTCCCAGTTCTCGGCGCCGCTCTGGTGGACCTCGTCGAGCAAACCAACCATGGCGTCGCGCACCCGCCGCGAAAGGGGTGACACGGCAGCGTGGTTCATGTAAATCGAAGACTCAGTGACTGGAAATTGCGATCGGTAACGATCGATGTCAAGTGGCATTAGGTGCGTCTCCGAAAGAGTTGAGTTAGCCAATCAGTATACCTGCGAACCAACAGGAGCAACTACGGAAGAGAGGTGCAGGCCAATGTCTGCGCGTCGACATCTCTTCAGATGAGCAGCCACAGCTTTTCAACATCAACTTTAGATAGCGAGCATATGTATTTGCATAATAAGCTAATTTTCTGCTGCCGGCTTGAGCTGCCAGGGCCTAAAGCCGGATTAATAAAACAAGTCGAGATAAAGCCGTCCCGCATTGGCCGGGTCGACGGCATAAGACGTGAAATCCTCTATACCCGCAGCGGTCAGAACTTCCTCGTCGCTGAAAAAACGTCCCGTCGCGCTGCGGCTCGGCCGCGTCAGGATGGCATGGGCGGCATCGGCCACGATCTCGGGACGGCGGCATCGCGCGGGTTCGATGCCCTCGATGAGATTGAGAGCCTCTGTTGCGATCACTGTACGCGGCCAGAGAGCGTTGACGGCTATACCGTCGGCGCGAAATTCTTCTGCGAGCCCCACAACGCACATTGACATGCCATATTTCGACATGGTGTACGCAAGGTGCGGCCCAAACCACTTGGGTCGCAAATCGAGCGGCGGAGAAAGCGTCAGGATATGCGGGTTTTCGGCCTTTTTGAGATGCGGCAGGCACGTCTGGCTGCACAGCCAAGTGCCGCGCGCATTGATGCCCATCATCAGATCGAAGCGCTTGACCGGCGTCGCCAATGTTCCGGTCAGGCTGATTGCGCTGGCGTTGTTCACCAGAACGTCGATGCCGCCAAATTCTGCGACCGCCCGCTCAACAGCGCGCAGCACCTGATCCTCGAAGCGGATATCGCAGGCTGCGGCGAGCGCTTTGCCGCCCGCAGCCTCAATCTCCTGCGCCGCCGTATGAATGGTGCCCGGGAGCTTGGGATGGGGTTCGTCGGTTTTCGCGGCGATAACGATACGAGCGCCGTCACGCGCAGCGCGCAGAGCAATTGCCTTGCCGATGCCGCGGCTGGCGCCGGTGATGAAGAGCGTTTTTCCCGCCAGGGAACCCGTCATGACTTCCTCCTTATAATCATAATTGCAGCGACCAGTTTTTCATTTCGTAGTGCAGAACAATCGTGCGAAGGGAATCAGCCAGAGAGTATGCTAGACAGATCAGTCGCGTCAAGAAGACTGCCAAAGCGCGCTGCGAAACCATCAAAAGTGGCCGTGGGGATGTTGGCTTGAACCGGCGGGCCGGCAGGTTTATAGCGGCGCCCATGGCCGGTGCCCTTTACGCTGCTCGAGCAGTCCTCCAGCTCGGATCCCCGAAGAAACGTGGTTCGAGTCCTCGCAGGGGGCTTTGGAGGAGTGAGGGGACACAGTTCTACGGGCAGGCCGTTTAACCGGCAACTTGACCGCCCCTGTCCAACGCCGGGTTGCCGGTCATCCGGGAGAAATCACTGGCTAAGTCCGGGGCACATTACGGTTCGCCGATTGTGCGTCCAAGTGGGTTTCGAGTTTCCTGCGGCTCTTTGGAATTCAGGTCTTGAGGGGGATGACCGGGTCGAGCACTCGCAGCAGGAGCAGACTTTGGTCATCCTGCTGCCGACCATATTGTTTCACGTCGCGCATGATGAAATCCCAAATCTCCGGCAAGGGTCTCGTAGCGTGCTGCGTCAGCAGCTCTTGCAGGCGTATCAGGCCAAATTCTTCATCTCTGGCATTGGCTACTTCCGTTATGCCGTCGGTAACCATCAGGAAAAGATCAAGCGGTGAATAGGTCACGCGTTCACTGGTATAAGAGCCGCCAGGAATCAGCCCCAGCGGAAGCTGCTCCATGGAGAGGCGGGCCGTGTCCCTGGTGGCATGCCGATAGTGGAGGATCGGGGGATGGCCCGCCAACGCGTACTCAGCTTCACGAGAGCCATCGAAGTGGAGCATGGCTACGGTGGCAAACATTTCACGTTCCTTAACGTCGGGCAGCACGCGGTCCACACTTTCGAGCGCGGCTACTGGCCGTTGGCGGAATTGTACCGCGAGCCGCATCGCAGTCTTCAACATCCCCATGAGCTGGCCGGCGGGCAGGCCGTGTCCGGAGATATCGGCGGCGTAGGCGACCAGACCGCCGCCGCTCTCGATGACATCGATCAAATCGCCGCCCATTTCTGTACTCGGGACCGATTTGCCGTATAGCTCGAACGTCGCGTTGCGGAAAGAGATTGTTGGCACCAGGGTCGCCTGAATCCCGTGGGCCAGAGAAAGCTCGGTCTGCATGCGCACGCTGGCCAGGCCCTCCGTACCAGCGAAGACCAACAGAAATCGGGCCCCCAAACCGATACCTACCAAGATCCCGATCGCGTCGAATAGCACGCGCCGATGCGCCGCGTCGGGGACCGGGAAAGGCGTCGAAACGTGCGAGGCCCAGTAGCCCAGCCAGGCGGCCACGACAATCAGCAGAAGCAGAGGAGGGATAAGACGAACTCTTTTGATTGCGGCAGCCCTAGCCGCCGTCGCTCCCGTGCCCAATAAGAGGGGCCAAAAGAACCCTCCACCGACACGGGAAGAATTGATTTGCAATAGATCGATGGCGAAACCGCCGGCGGAGGCGAAGAAGAAGTACCCTGCCAGAAGCATCTTCATCCGCCCTAGCGGCACCGCGCGCCAGTAGGGACTGAAGGCGCTGGGAAAGGCCGAGCCCACACCAGTCAACCACGTTTGGAGCTTCTTTTTCATAGGTACTCCCCCCCGGGCGTCCGGGATCGCAGGGCGACCGAACACTAAGCTAGGGCTTCGACCTTTGGTGGGTGGAAGCGATAGAGCGCCAGGAATCCGAGCAAGAGGACGGTGACGATGGTGGATACATTCATCGATTGAACTTTTACCAGAAACGCATAAAGATCACAAGCCGGTGCCGAACTTGAATGGCCGGTCTTTGATTTTGATTGGCATTCCTGACGGCCTAAGCATCTGGGGCGGACAGGTCGAGGCAAAACGAGCTATACAGAGAAGTGCCGTCCCCCCCCCGGCATACTCCGAGCGAGTGGTCGGCCACTCGGACAAGATCCGGGCGGTCAGTTGACGGTTATGTCGGCGTGTCACTCTTCTGCCAAGGGCCAGCGTCTTCCGGAGCCCGGCGTCGGACTTCAACCCGTGCACCCTCGAGCAGCGGCGAGACCCCCTTGGTCCGGATGCCTTCGGCTTGGAACGGGAAGCGGATTTTGTGTTCCACATAGTTGTACTACGCCGGGGTCTGCTCCTCCGGCCCATAAGAATCCACTATCCGTTCGTTGTGGATATGATCCTGTCGCACCGCGCCGCTTTTGGGTTTGGGCATCAATTCAGTCCTCCACCACCTATATCACCGGCGGGGTGCTCCATGTCGCCTGGTAAGAAAGCGCCGCAAATTTGGGCTTCCTGGCTCAGCGCTTCCGGTTTATCCTGAACGCTGCGTCACCCTTCGAACCTTATGAAGGATTGACGCTGCTTGCAGCCGCTGGGCGACTCGAAGTTAAATCGAGGACAGAAACAGTGCCTCTGCGCAGCGGAACTCCAGGAGCAAGATCACCGTCCTGAACTACCGGAGTAAGGCAATGATCCCCTCCCTTAACCTCGTCGCAAGTGTATGGCTCAAAACGCTGCGTGTCGGTCTACCGACGATCGTCGAGGCTGCGCGCGGCACGCTTTCGCCGCAGGTCTGCGACGAACGCCTCGACTCCTGGTCGCGCGGCCTGTTGAATTATGCCGGGATCCGGCTGGAGGTCATTGGCCACGAGCACATCAGGGTCGGCAAGGGCTACATCGTGATGAGTAATCATCAATCATCTTACGACATTCCGGTGCTTTTCCAGGCGCTAGGAATCCCTCTGCGGATGGTGGCCAAGAAAGAGATCTTTCAGATTCCTTTCGTCGGAAGAGCCATGCGTGCCGCCGGCTTCATTGAGGTGGACCGCGCGAATCGCCTCCGTGCGATCCGCGCTTTGATCACCGCCCGTCAGCGCCTGGACGCATCCATGAGCGTGTGGATCGCGCCGGAAGGCGGGCGGAGCAGAACCGGTCAACTCGGTGCGTTCGAACGGGGCGGTTTTCTTATGGCCATGTCAACGGGTATGCCGATTCTGCCCGTCACGATTGACGGCACCCGGCACACGCTTCCCGCCGGTCGGCTCACCCTACGCCGGGGAAATAAGGTGCGCGTAACGATTGGCGCTCCGATCGATCCTGCCGATTACGCCCCGAAAGGGATTGACCGCCTTATGGAAATTACCCGAGATGTCATCGCGCAGCATTTGTCGGCACCCCCGAACCAGACAGGGTTACAAACAAAGTCGCCGGACGAGGAGGATAATCAGGGGAGCCGAGACCTTGCGCCACACTTCCATTCCGGAACCCAACAGCGTTGATCGGATAACCACCCCGCCCTTTGGGGGTACACGCAGCGATTATTGCGGGGTTCTGCAGGGGCGCGTGCGCCAGGGCGCAGGCACTCCGTCTGGCGGTAGAGATGAATCCTGGGAAGCATTGCTTTGAGAGCGGCGTGCAGCGCTGCTGCTCGAAAGCGTCAGTTTAACGCGGCAGTAAGTTGTTTCGAGACAACCGGCGCACTGGAGACGACCGGCGCGGGCATAATGAAAGGCGCGGAGAGCGTGCAAATCATCCATAGCACATCGACCGCCTGGGCGATGGACGGTGGCATATGATGTCCACTGCTGAGCGCATAAATGTCGAAAACGAGCTTGGTGACTGTCAAAGCCATATACACGCCTACGCCGGCGGTGAGCAGGGTTGAAGGTTTTTCGCGTTGGAAGTAATGCATCAGCCACACGGATGGCAGCGTCGCAATCATAAAGACGAACGGGATGGTGTGGCTGTATACGTCTTTTGCCGGGTCAATCGAAAGCGTGACGAAGAAGAAAGCCACGCTCAGGACGAGAAGGACGTTCACGGCATAGAACAACGCCTTTTGGCTATGCCCGACGTTGGTCAACTGCATGAGGCGTTTGGTGTCCTCCACTGCGTAGCGGCCGATCAGGTAGGAAACAAAAAACCAATAAACCGGGCACACGTAAGTGGACGGCGGGTAATCGAAGAAGATGCAAACATTGTTGTAACCGTAAAATGACATCAACGGCGAATGAGACAGATCTGCTCCCGAAAAATTCAGGGTAAGAATTACGCCCGTGAAAACCATGGCGACGAAGGAGAAGACCGCGCCGTGAAAGAATCGCTCGGGTGACGGAGGCTCGGGATGATTGGGATTCCGAAACCAGGTCCGGAAGTTTCCATACAACACCGCCGTCTCGAATAACAGGAATAGCAGAAGACCTATGATGAGGCCGGCGAAGTGGGTGCGGAGGTCGCCAGTCCCACTGCCGGAAGATCGGCCCTCGTGAGCGGCAGCGATCGCCGGAACCAATAGAATCACCCAGACCAGCGTCTTCGTCATGATGCCCTTCTTTCCTGAATGTAACCGCTAAGCCCTTCGAGCGAGGTCTCTCCAATTTAGCAGGATTTCGCGGCCATGTGTAGCCCGGTTGCAAAAATCCGGTGACGGCCGGCGCCTTAGTCACGAGTGGCCTGACCCGGCCACAACTTGGACTTCAATACCGGATCCTTCTCTGCTGCCTCCAGTTTTTCCATTGTATGGCGGTAACCGGTCTCCACGAGTTCATCGAAGCGATGGAAATCGGTCACCTTAAATGCCTCGACTGGTGGTGTAACGATAAAATCCGCCATTTCACGCCACTGTCTGCCGTGGAGCTCGCTGCTGAGAGTCGCAGACCTGAACAGCACCTCCAGGATGTTGGGAATCGGCTCCCGTTTGCCGAACGGCCTGATCTTGTCCCAGAGAAGTTCGAAACCCGAGGGACACTGCAGTTCATACTTGCTGGAGAGTTGGAGGGTACCATAAGAAGCTACGTCGACGGCGATGATGGACCCTGAAAAATGCTTGTGCATTACGTCAATCGGGAGGTTGTTCAGGATCCCTCCATCCGCCAGCAGCCGGCCTCTTGTCAACAGCGGCGGAGCGAAACCAGGCAGCGCGCAACTCGCGCGAAGCGCCTGCCAGAGAATTCCGTCGAAGTGCTCGACCACTAAAGCCTCGCCAAGATCGGCGGAAAGGCAGAAATACCGTAAGGGTAAGTCTTCGATGCGCCAGTCCGGGCAAATGCTCATGGCCACGGCATTGAGGCGTCGTCCCGTCATTAGAGACAGAATCGGCAGAGTTAAATCGCGGGCGGGGCGGCGTTCGAGAATTTCGTTACGCGTCCGCAGGGCCAGAGCGTCCAGATCGCCGTCGTAACAATAAATAGCGGAAACGTAGGCCCCCATACTGGAGCCCGCGGCTCGATCGATTGGAATGCCTGCCTTTACGAGCGCCTTCACCGCGCCAATTTGCGAGAACGACCTGGCGCCGCCGCCGCTCAGCACCAGATTGACGGCCTGACCGGCGACGATCCGGGCGAGCCGGGAAACATCCTTTCGGTTACCAGCGCGAATGTGGTGGTGCTCGGCAGGCGCGATGCGGACGATCCAGTTCTGGCTCCGGCAGGACCGGTTCCAGTCGCTCCCATGCACCATTACCAGGTCGAACCTTCCGAGCAGATCATGCCGGACGCTTTGCAGCAGAGCAACGCTCTTCAGCCCCGGCTCCGGCTCGCCTGCGGCATTGGCACACAACAACACAAGGTCAGCGGTTTGCGTGCAATGTCGGGACCACGCATCCGTACCACCGCGGCATGAATACACGGTGAAGCGGTTCTCGCGCTCCAGTTGCGTCAGTTTTTCGCCTTGTTCGATGTCGGGGGCCGAGGAGAAATCGAGTCCGGCGAACCCAGGCTCCACGCTGGTACTGGGCCCGAACGAACTCAGTTGTAGAGCGAGTTCCCTCGCCATACCCGCAGAGTCAAAATCTTCCGCGAGCGGCACGATCGCAATGGCGGGGAAGGACTGCTGGCGCCGGTCCGTATACTGCTCTTTGAGACGGCGCATGGCGAGGCGTGCGACCTCCATCATGGTACGAGGATGAGTTTCCAACAGGTTGAGGAAGCTCTCCTGGGAAAACCGCACGAGTTCACTGTCCACCGTGCCGGCCACCGTTGCGGAGCGCGGTTCGTTCATCAGCAGGCCCATTTCGCCGACACCCTCACCGGGAACGACGCGGCCCCGAGCGACAATCGCGCCCTGTCCATTCTTGACGAGAACCGAAAGCCGGCCCTTCACAAGAACGTAATAATCCGTCCCCGTATCGCCCTGCCGCATGAGCGTCTGTCCGGCCGGGAGGAGAATCATTTCCGGTGCAGGTCGAACAGCGATCAGATCCTGTTCGCTGATGCCGGCGAACAGCGTGGACCGGCTTAACTGTCGGATGGCTCGTGATGTGGCGGATGCGGCCATTTCAAACGAAGTGTTTTCTTACGTGGTGCGCGGAATACGCACTTGCCCCCGAGCCGGCTCTCCTTCTCGAAGACCGTCACCTGAGAGTACCTCGCCCTTTTCAAAAGATAGGCGGCGCTCAGCCCTGAAGCACCCCCACCCACTACTGCGATTCTCGCATTTCTGGGGGTGGCCCGCAATACGGCTGGACTTCCAACCGAACTACTACCTCTGGTTGCCATTGAAGAGGCTTCCTACCCTAAGATTTTTTTGAACAATCTGCGCTGATCGTGTGGCGAGCGCCCTAGCCGTGGTGACGACCGGGTAGTCAAATGTAAGTGTTACGCAGAAACGCCGCGAACTCGGCGACCCAGGTTGCGGATGCGGAGCGTGCGGGCGTCCCGACCCTGATGTCGCCGTCGGCCTCTGCCAAAACCAGCCGGCTTTCCTCACACAGATGGCTCGAGAAACGTATCGATTCAAGTAACACCGCCGTTTCGGAGTTCGGCCGGCCTGGATGCGGCGGCAAGGGAACTTCGTCTTCCGGCGCGAGCGCATTTATGGAATTGACGACGTACTTGGATCTTTCCGCAAGGGAGAACTCGCGCAGGGCATCGGCAGAGATGGGGGAACCGACGCGGATGTCCTGCTGCCCGTATTGAAACGGATATTCGAGACGGGTTGGCACGGGGCGCGCGGGCAGCCCACCAATGAAACGTACCGGTACGACAGGGAGATTCATTTCAAGAGCGAAATCAAGGAGGTTCGCGCTGACCTGCGACGTTCGCGCCCCAGAGGATGTCGCTCGGGTGCCGTCCACATGAACCATGAGGGAGAAGGCACTGTCTTTCAGGGTCGATCTGAAGTTCTCGAGAAGGGCGAAGAAAGAGCTTGGGTCCGAGCGATCGAAATAGAGAATAGGAACCGGCTGCCGGGCATTGGGGTACCGGCCGGCAATATCGATGAGCCGGCCGATCCAGCTTTCACGATGCTCCTTCTTGGCAATGATTTTTATCGGAACTTCCGACAATGCACTGAGCAAGACATTGAAAATGACAGACTCCACCGCAACCTGATGATTGGCCAGATACAGGACTGGCCGGCCGCGAAGAGCGACGAAGGCAGCAGGGTTGTCCAGTTCCACTCGGCGCACAAATCTCTCGATCAAACCGGCGTGAAGGTCGACGACAGGCCATTCGCCTATACCCGAGAGTTTCGTCCACATCTGCCGCACGACGTCACATTGAACGCGCGGCGGTCCGTCGTCCCGGACTGTTACGGCATACTCGTTGCGCTCGGTGTTCAAAGGAAAGAGGGTGACAGGAAAGCGGTCACACTGAGCGGAGCGAAAGTCCGCTGCGATGGTGACCGTGGCCGGATGTACTTCTGCCTTTTGTGAGATGTGCTGGCGGATAGCGACGCTCGAGAGCCGATCAGTTTCGGCGATTCCGAATGCGTAATCGATGGTGCCGGGCAGCCAATCCGTGCTGCTGAGATCGGCGGCGGTGACCCGGGTCGTCCCGACGCTCGATTCCCCCACAATCATTCCGGGAACGTAGTTCCTGTCGCGCAGAAAACGGCGGCGCAGACGTCCCGGGGCGACGCCGAGCGGACCCTTGTTGAAGAGCGTGTAGATGAGTTCCATCTCTGCCCACACCCGGCCGTCACGGATTAGTTGAGCCCGGAATTTAGGAAACCGCAACCGGTCGCGATCAAAACCGTCAAATCGGACTTCGCATTGGGACTGTCTATCCGCGGGACAATCGGAGAACAGCGATAACCGGGCTATGCGCGACGGATAGCCGACCTGATCCGCGGGGATACGCTCAGACCAGAGCCGGAGGTTTTCGTTCGGTATGCCGTGGGCGATGCCGTCGAATAACGCCTGATCGAGGAAGCCCGGCGGCACCGCCGCGGTGTGGGCGTCGAGCAGGAATGATGAGCCTTCGCTCGAACGCCACATTTTTTTGAGGAAATGGAATTGGGCGCCGTGAAACAGTTCGCCTGTCTCGTAGATGTCCAGTGCGGGCGGATCGTGTGCCAGTTCCGCGCCGGTCAGTGCCGGCATCGGAGGAGGAGGGGGAGGATACTGGTTGCCGATCCGAACGTGGGCCGCCGCCATAACGTCATAACGGGACATCGCCGCGTGCGGTGCATCGCGCCAAACAGAGAGCGTCACCTCGACGTTTCCCGTGCCCTTGTCGACAGTCTCTGTTTTGAGGCGGCGGGCGCCGCGATCAAAGGCGATCCAGCCATTCAGATGCGCGTCGCGGATTTCGATGACGCGGCCATGGGGTGTCGGTCTCGCGGCAGCGTGAGCAAGCCGGTCGAGCACGGACATCATGGGCAGAACGGGTATCGTGTAGGTGGGGCAGTGATCCTGGAGCCAGACGTCGATGGCGGGGTCCAGAATTTCCGTGGCGGGGGCGTCCAGACTTTCCGCCGGGGCGTCGTCGATCAGCCGCATTCCGAGATGGGGGACGGAATAGATCTTGGTCCCGTCGACCCACAGACTCGCCTCGGCGACCACGGAGATGCGGTCCCGATCTTCGGTCAACTCGAGCACTTGGAGAAGAATCGTCACAACGCGGTTGTGTGGGAGCACTTGTCCGCGAAAGGTCCAGGTGACGGGAACACCGATACCAACCGGCTCAAAACGGGGGTTCCGCATGCCGACACACCGCCGCGAAAGCAGCAGGTAGGACTGCAGGGTTTCGATCGCAGCTTCGAGGCCGAGCGATCCGGGCTGAACGGGGTCGGTAAAGAAATGCGCTTTGAAGAACCAATCCTTGGGATCGACATCCTTTTCCGCGCGCAACACTCCCAGACGAGCGCGGCCAGCCTCCGGCCAGAAGCAGGCGATCCGGTCGATCATTTGCAGTTTGCCGCGCCCGAGTCGGAGCGCAGCGCTAAAATCGTTGACCGACATGCGTGTGTTGGGCGCCGCGGCCATCCACTCCAACTCTTCGGGAGACGACGGCAGGCCAGCCTGATTGCGTAGCGCATCCGCGGGAAAGTGGCCGAAGACGGCAGTCCCTTCAAAGACGAGTTGATCGGAGGAACGACAAGCAATCTTGAATCCGGTAATCGTCATCGCGCCCGCAGGCGAACATGAAGTGAGCGTGACAGTGGTTCGAAGCACGCCGCTCTGCGGGGTGACCTCGGCATGGAAAATGCCCGACCCGTCGAGATTGCGAAAGAAGATATCCTGCCGCGCCTTGAGCCAGGTCCCGGCATATGACGCGAGCCAGCCGCAGGGCTGTAAAAGTACCTCCACCAGCACACTCACCGGCATGACCGGGCTGCCGTTTTCGGCGAAATACCAGGCATCGCTGTGGACATCGAATTCCGCTTCCGCAACTGCCCCCACAATTGGATTGCCTTTGCTCGCTCGCGTGACGCGAGACATGAAATGATAGGGCGGTCCCGGGAGGCGGGGAATTCTCGTGGGGCCGTCGAAGATCGCGAAGTCCGGGCCGAAGGCATGAGACGGACGTCCGAGCGCGCAGGCCATGAGGGATTGTTGATCGAAGGGCACATGGGCGGACGGTTCGGACGAGACTTCCTCGAGTGGCCAGCCAGGCACCAGGCGGAGAGCAAGGCGCCGGCAGTGGAAGATCTTCAGGCCGTCAAGGCTGCAGAGGACATCGGCGTACAAAGCCGGTTCGGAGCCGGCGTGCATCTCGTCGACAAAAACTTCGTAGGTCAACGTTCCGAAGGATGGCAAGACCTGCCCGCGACAACGCAGATGGAAAGTCTCTTCAGGAACAGGCGTAAACCGCCACCCGTCACGCTCTAAGGCTAGCCCAAGCGCGCTCATATAAAACGCCATCGCCTGGAGGCAGCCTTCAAACATAAGCGTGCCGGGCATACAGGGGTCGTTTTTGAAGTGCCCTTCGAAGAACCAGGCGTCCGGCGAGATCGGATATTCCGCACGGAGGTAGCCGCGTTTCCACGGGCCTCCGGTTGGATCGAAGTCTTCAACCGTGTGCAGCAGCAGCATGCGCCCGGTTTGAATCCGCGGCGAACGCGTGTGCGAATGAGCGCGCTCGAACGGTTCTCCGAAGCACTCGGCCATTCGCCCTTCGGCGAATGCGCAAACTCGAGAAGCATCAAAGGCTCGGCGCGTGGTCAGAAGTGCCGGACGATCCAGCCTGGCGACGGCTTCGGGCGTCGGACGGGCGGATTCGGCGGACCACAGCACACCTTCGGAGCCGGCCAGTTCCCGATCGGTGAAAAAACCGGCCTGGCCCTGGCGGACGGTCAATCTTGGCTTCCCGTCAACGAGGCAATCATAGTGAAAGGAAAACATGCGCACGTCGCCGTGAGTCGTATGTCCATCCACTTGGATCTCGTAGCGCAGTGTCTCGCCGGCTTTCGGCAGGCTGCCATGAAAGGTGAGTTCGCAACCGAGCAGCCGGTAAACGCGCTCACCCCTATTGAATCCGTCGATGCCCAGCCACGAGATGAGCAGCAGGTCGGCCTGGCCGGATTCCACGGAAATACCAGCGGGCATATAGCCTTGATGGAGGTACCACGAGTCAGGGCGGATATCGGTTTCGGTGATGATGCTGCCGAGTCCCATGGAGTTGGGTTCTCCGATGAGATCGATGACGCGGTCGGCAAGCAGCAGCGGCGGCTCGGGCATGCGTACCCGGCGCGCAAAGCCGTCCTGCGCGCGGAAGGCCTCACCGAAGACATCCGAGATTTGGCCGGTGGCGAGCTTTTCAAGATCGGCTCGTGAAAAGACGCGGCGGGGCTTCACGCGCTCGGACTCCCGCGGCGAAGATCCATTCCGGCGAGTTTGGGGTGCCGTTCGGGAAAGGAGACTCAACAGCCGCAGTTCGGCGGCGAGGAACGAGTCGTGTAAGCGGCCGAGTTCGGCGATATGCAACTGGTGTGCCTCGGACATCTTTGCGTGCATGGCGAGCACGGCAGAATGCAGGGGGTCGGCTGCCGCGCGATCGCCGGGTTGCGGAAGCGAGAACGACTCGAGAAGTGGTGCGAGCCCGGGCGCTCGAGCCATGACCAAAACCCCCTCGTCCGCCGGATCGCGTGACAGGCGGAGTGGCGGTGACGGATGGGCCGGGAGGGTGACGACCGCCTGAGGTTTCGCTGCATTCGCCCGTGGGATAGGAAGGGATTTCAAGCGTCGCCGTAGTCCGTGGATATCGATCGGGGCGCCGGCGCACCACAGTTCCCCAGCCGCTGCCAGTGCCTGCCGCAGCGACGAAACGCCGTTTGCATCGAGGGCAACCGCCAGGTGGGGCCGGCCCTTGAGGATTGTGCGAATGGATTGTGTGCACTGATCCCGGGGACCATGTTCCACAAAGACTCTCACGCCGTCTTCCCAGGCTCTGAGAATCGTTCGCGGAAAATCAACAGTGGCGAGCGCCTGCTCTGTCAGAGCATCGGCCACCGATTCACTCGTAAGATCGTAAGCGACGCCCCGTGCATTGGAGTAGAAGCGGATTCCGGAAGGCTGTTCAGTAGGACGAAGATGCAGACTGCGCCATAGGTCGGCTGCGGGCTTTACCGCGGGGCAGTGAACGGCCAGTTGCAACGCAAAAGGCGTCGAGCGGTTGCCGAACGAGCGCGCAATGCGTTCACACGCTGACGACTCGCCCCCAATAATCACATCACCGGGAGCACTTACGATAACCACGAAAACTTGAGATTCATCGCGGACGGCTTCAAACACGTCGTGTTCCGGCGCCGAGATCCGGTAATGCATCCAGCGCCTGCCGCCGAGCGCGTCGGCGCGTCCGGCAAGCACCCGCGTGTAGAGTCCGCAGTCTTCGATTTCGCGGAGGAACTCCCCCATTCCATGCCATGCGCCCAGCGCGAAGAGCGCATTGGTTTCTCCGGATGAGAGACCGATGGCCGCCTGCGGCGCGAGACCGAGCGTACCTCGGGTAAAGCGGGCGTGCACCTGGCAAAGCAGCGTGGATCCGCAGAGCTGCTGGAAGTCGGATGGGTTCCGGGTACCGCTATGGACCCACCCCGCGTAGCGCCGCACGTCTACCTGGCATTTAGAGCCAAATTGCTCGGCCAGCTCGGGAAACGCCAGCAGAACATCGCGTCCCATTCCCGGATATGCTGCGGCGGCTCCGGTGAACACATACGCGAGCTCTCCCTCCAGCCTACCGGGTTGAAAGAAGATTCCCTCCGGCGGCGTTTTGCCATGTGGATCTTCCTCAAGGAATGATCTTGCCTGAGCGACGCGCTCGCCGAGTTCGTCGGATGCGGCAACAATGGCCAAGCGGCAATCGCCGTCCTCGGAATCCGTGCCGTCATTGAGCGCTGCCCGCAACTCCGTGAGATCCCGGCCCGAGTAGATGTGAATACCCGGCACAGTACCGGTGACGAGTCCCCGCCGCAAAGTGTAGGGCGAACGCTCCGGCTCGATGACATGTATCGTGGCCGATTGCCCTCCAATTGCCTCGGTCGTCATCGCGATCGAGCGCCTGTCCGCTCCCGGGAGGAACGGCCGAGCGCCGGGTAAGGCCGTGCGATCGAGGGAAACGACTGCTGCCGCTACGTTCAACAAACCTTGCGCCGCATGGGCAACCCCGAAACAATCGCGGACCCGCGAGGCAAGATCGGCTCCATCCTGCGCGGGGAATTCGGCGGGCTCGGATTGCAGGATTCCCAGAATGCGGTCACCCTCCCGCTCGGCATCGCTGACACGCTTGAGGACCATGACGCACGCCGCGTCGCCGGGACGCCCGGAAATCGCGGCAGCATTGACAGGTTCGGCGCAAAAATCGCTGGCGCCTACCACTGCCGCATCGACTTGAAGGGTCGCGAGCTGTTCAATGGCGATCTCGAGAGCGCGAAGGCCGGACAGTTCTTCCGCCGCCACGGAAAAGCCTGGGCCGCCGATGGAAAACTGCCGGTTCACGCGATTCGCGATCATATTCGGCATGCAGCCGACGACGCGCGCCGCATCCATGGGCTCGTCGACAGCTATCTCGTGATCGGTTACATCCGTGCCCGGCGGCAACAGATCGGGAAGCGCCAATCGAATCCCGGGTCTCGTGGCTTCCGCATCACACTGCATGCCGATCAGGACGGCCGTACGCTCCGGGTGCGGTAGAGTCGCCTTGGACAACGCCTCCCCGGCGACCCTCAGAACAGCAGTTTGCTGCGCCAGGGCCCGGGCAAGGTCACGAGGCGGAAAGACAAGGCCGTCCGACGGGAGCCGTATCCGTTCGGCGCGATGCCCGACTGGACGATTTCCGATCAGAAAGTCGGAAATAAAATCTTCGGTTCCATCTCCATCGGCCGCTTGCACGGCAAGAGCCACTACAGCCACCTGCTCGCGAGGAGTAGTGGAGGGTGCGAGGTAGTGGGTGCCGGAGACATATTGCTCAACCAGGAGATGCGCATTATTTCCGCCGAACCCGAAGCTGCTGACTGCCGCCCGCCGGATTCCGGAAGTCTGCCAAGGTTCGTGTTGCCGAAGCACGCGGAATGGCGTTCCGTCGAGCGCGTCGATAAGCGGGCCGTCTCCCGCGGTGGCGGGGAGAACGCCCGCCCGCATCGCTTCGATGACCCGGATCAGGCCTGCCGCGCCCGACACCGTAATGGAGTGGCCGATGTTCGATTTCAAAGACCCTATTGGAATGTCTCGAGCGCCGGCGAAGACAGACGCCATGGACCGCACTTCCGTGGCGTCGCCTACCGCGGTGCCGGTCGCGTGACACTCGACGAAGGAAATATCGGCAGGGTGCATCCCGGACTGCGCGTATGCCGCTTCCATGGCGCGAATCTGTCCCTCCGACGAGGGTGAGAGGACGCCACCGCTCCTTCCATCGTTGGACAAGCCGATGCCGCGGATCACGGCCAGAATCCGATCATTAGCGGCGACCGCATCCCGAAGCCTTTTCAGCACCAGGAACGCGGCGCCTTCGGCGGGAACCAAACCATCGGCATGGCGATGAAACGGACGGCTCTGTCCGCTGGGACTCAAGGCGCGCAAGGCAGTGAATCCCGAGTGAATGATCAGGCCATCGCAGCGATTAAGGGCCCCAGCCAGCATGACATCGGCGCGCCCGCTGTGAAGCCAGTCGGATGCGAGTTTGATGGCATAGAGCGACGATGCGCATGCCGCGTCTAAGGCGTAACCGCCGGCGGTGAGGCCGAGAGCGCGGCACATAAGATGAACCGGAAACCCGGAAGAAAAACGGTTCATTGGTCCGCGTTTTTTCGTAGCCGCTTCGGGTAGGTAGACCGATTGCGCGAAATCGACGAGCCCTTCGGTCGGATAAGCAAGATTCCCGGACGCCACGCCAATTCGTTGCGCGGCAGGATCGGCAATTCCGGCGTCGAGCAGGGCCTCGCGGCCGGTATGGAGTGCCCAGTGGACCAATGGATCCAGATCGGCCAACAGGACCGAATCGACAGGAAAGCACGTGGGGTCCCAGATGGACTCAAAACCCTCGACGATGCCCCCCACATCCGTGGCGCAGGCGCCGGAGGATAACATGCGGCCCCGGTCGGCGCGCCAATGGCTGTCGGGCACCGGATGAAGAACGATGCGCTTTTCGGTGGCGACGCGCCACAACTCTTCGGGCGTATGCGCGCCCGGGAGGAGGCAGGCGCGGCCCACAATCGCGATTGGATCGAAGGTCACTGGCTTGGAGCTCGGGCGGCGAGCACTACGTCGATGTCGGCGGCATCCAGGCTGGCATGGCAAAGTTCCTGCACAAATGCAGCGACGCCCCGATCCATCGCTATGAGCGGAACTCCGCGGGCCGCGAAATGGGATCGCAGATCCGGAGTCACCATCCCTCCGTCCCAGGGTCCCCAACTGAGGGCGCGGACGACGCACCCGGGGCCGCGTCTTACGGATTCATCGCGCGCCATCTGGCTGACCGCGGCATTCGCCATCGCATAATCCGCCTGTCCCCGATTGCCGTAGCGCCCCGCAACCGAGCTGAACACATAAATGAAGCGGAGAATATCCTGCCGCGCGGCGGAAAGCAGCGACGCGAAGCCGAACGCCTTGGTGCTAAACACGCGCGCGAACTGCTCCGGGGATTTCTCCGCGATGGCTTTGTCGGCGATGACTGCGGCGGCGTGGATCAATCCATCCACGCGGCTCCATTTGGCGCGGACCGCTGCGAGCGCTTCGGACACCGCCGGCCCGTCGTTCACGTCAACCGTGAAGTATTCCGCGTCCGCACCCAGATTTCGCAGTCGCTGCAGGTTGGCAGCGACTTCGCGCGACGCGAGAATCCGCCGGGCTCTCGCATCGGCGTCGCGGGGAGACAACACCTCCCCCTGCCGTTGCGCGGCACGGAAAATCGCGGCCCTCAACTCCGCTTCGCTCGCGGCCTGCTCGAATTCGGGTGGCTCCCGGCCGATCTCCGTGCGGCCGAACAGCGCGAGGCGCACCGGCGCGGTCTCGGCGAGCGCCACCAGGCAGGCAGCGGTTATACCGCGCGCGCCACCGGTTACGACAATGACCGGGTTATCCGAAAGCAGACGGAGATCGTGGTCCAGCCCGATGGGGAGCGCGATCTCCTCCGGCACGCGGCGACTGCCGCCTTTCGAAATCATCACTTCCGACTCGGTCGCTCCGCTTAGAATTTCTCGCGCGATTGCTTCCGCTGCGTCGGTGGACGGCCCCGTTTCATTTTCGATCTCGATGGATCGCGCGGAACACCCGGGATACTCGATCGCGACCGTCTTGACCAGTGCCGTCAAACCGCAACCAGCTGGGGAGCCTGCCGATTCGATGCCGACGAACATGCCGCCTTTGGGGCCCCGGCTGGCGCCGAAATGCCGGGCGGCCTGAAAAGCCCTCTGAGCCCGCTCCGCCACGTCCCCGTCATGAAGACTGGGCCAATCGACCACGATTGTGGCATCCGCGTCGGCTGCACCGTCGTTGGCCAAAACCGCGGTGAGTCCGTGCCTGGTGAGAGCGTCCGCCAGCGCCTGAAGCAACGGATCTTGCGGAGAGCCCGCCAGAACTGCACGGCTAAGGCGGCATGGCAGATTTCCCTCAAGCCCTTCGAGCGCTTCCACCTTGCGGATTCCCAGACGCACCAGCCCATTGACCGCAAGATGTTTGGGAATCTGAATTATCCGCTGCGGGGGCGCCGACAGATAATTGAGAATCGAACCCAGGGTGCGCAAACCAGCCATAGGGGCGGCGTCAACTTCCGGGAGATCGGGCCTGGCTTCGTGAACCGCGGCCAGGATCTGTACACGTTTGATGGAGTCGATTCCCAAGTCCGATTCGAGATCCATGTCGAGTGCGAGGACGTCGCGAGGGTAACCCGTCTTATCCGCCACGATGCTCAGCACGAGACCGGTGAGATCGCCGGAGGGAGCGGGCGCCCGCGGCGCGTCTCGAACCACCGAAGCGGCAGTCTCGGGAGGTGAGGTGAATTCCGGAATCGCAACCGGTTCGGGGACCGGCAGCGAAACGGGGAGCGATGCATCGAGAGGCGCAGTGTTGAAGCCTGGCGTTCCTTGCAGTTGCGCGAATGCGACTTCACTCGCGCGCAAGAAGGCGAGATGGGCTTCCGTCATCGCCTGCTGGCTCGCCGCATGCGCTTCCGCCATCCGCTGATGGAGTTGTTC
>Ga0209517_10000164_pt1 | contig 118481 bp, 118 predicted proteins | sample PeaSoiMetSII2010_FD_187695 | JGI IMG/M metagenome (GOLD analysis project Ga0209517, IMG submission 187695) | Peat soil microbial communities from Weissenstadt, Germany - SII-2010 (SPAdes) (version 2) | ecosystem: Environmental > Terrestrial > Soil > Wetlands > Peat | place: Germany...
GATTGTGAACGCCGGCAGCACCGCGCCGGTGACGAGCCGCGCCCGCTTGGTGCGTTGCGCGGCGGCGGCGAGAAAGACGATTGGATTGGGGCTGTAGCCACCGTAATAGTGGAAGTAATGCTCGACGATGCGGATATGCGAAAAGCCGAGCCGGTCGGACTCCGCGCAAATGTCGAGCGCCTCGCGGAAATACTGCTCGGCCGAGCGATCCTCGGGCCGCACGTCAGGGAAGAACTGGACGCCGAACTGCATTCCGCCGCTCCGTGCGCGGCGTCATTCAGCCGCGACGGTCGTCCCTACCGGGCAGCTGACCCCGGTCCCGCCGAGCCCGCAATAGCCGAACGGGTTCTTGGCCAGATATTGCTGGTGGTAGTCCTCGGCGAAATAGAATTGCGGCGCCTCGCGAATTTCGGTGGTGATCGCGTTGTAGCCCGCACTCTTGAGCCGAGGCTGAAACCGCTCGCGCGAGGCCTCGGCGGCGCGAAGCTGCTCGGGCGAATAGGTGTAGATCGCCGAGCGATACTGCGTCCCGACATCGTTGCCCTGGCGCATGCCCTGGGTCGGGTCGTGGCTCTCCCAGAATATCTTCAACAGCCCGTCGTAGCTGATCTGCTTCGGGTCGAAGACCACGAGCACGGCCTCGGTATGACCGGTGAGCCCGCTGCACACTTCCTCATAGGTTGGGTTCAGGGTCGAGCCGCCGGCATAGCCGACCGCGGTCGTCCACACCCCCGCCGCCTCCCAGAACTTGCGCTCGGCGCCCCAGAAGCAACCGAGCCCAAACACCGCCATCTCCAGCCCCGCCGGATAGGGGCCTTCCAACGGGTTGCCGTTGACGAAGTGGCGTGGAGGCACCGGCATCTTTATCGCTCGGCCGGGCAGGCACTGCTCCGGCGGCGGGATTTCGAGCTTCTTGCGCATCATTCCGAACATCGCCGCCTCCTTCAGCCGCATCGACACGTTGATGTAGCGCGCCGCAGCCGCGCTGCCAACATCGACGCCCGATCCGTCCAATGGAAACCTCAGCTCGCCGACTACCGGGCGAACTCTCTGACGCTGGAAGACCGGCTGAAACGATGCAACCCGCGCCGGTGGCCGGGCGCCGCTGGGCTTCGCCTCCAAGCCGAGCCATTTACCAAGTCTTAGGCGCGTCACGCGATAGTCCCAAGCGACATTGGGGGAAACTAGCCTGGGTCTAGCCCGATTCGGTTATCCGGCTGGGCAACCCCGCACTTGCCCCTTCGCGACGGAGGTGCAGGTTGATCGTTGACGAAATCCTCGACCGCAAGGGTCGCCACGTTCACGAGATCAGTCCTGATTGGCCAGTCAGCAAAGCCACGGCCTTGCTCGCGTCCTGGAATGTCGGAGCGATCCTGGTGACCGATTTCCACGGCACCTTGCTCGGAATCATCTCCGAGCGCGATATCATCCGCTCCCTGAACGAATTCGGCGGCAGCGTGCGGCGCATCAGGGTCCGCGATCTGATGACCTGTTCCGTCGTCACCTGTACCCCCGAGACCGAGATTGGCGAGGCGCTGTCGTTGATGGCGTTCCACCGCATCCGCCATCTCCCAGTCCTTCAAGACGACAAACTCCGCGGCATCATCAGCATCCGCGACGTCCTCAAGTATCGTGTCGAGACACTGGAGGAGAGCTTCACCGCCCTGGTTCGCAGCGAACAGGAAGCCACACAAGCGCGAGCGGAGGCCGAGCTCGCGAACCGCGCGAAAACCGAATTCCTCGCCCATATGAGCCACGAGCTGCGCACGCCGCTGAACGCGATCATCGGCTTTTCCGACGTCATCGCCGGCGGGTTTTTCGGGCCCGACGCGGCCGCGGCCAACCGGCAATATGCCGCCCACATCAACACCGCCGGGCGCCATCTCCTCGGGCTGGTGAACGAGGTGCTCGACTTGTCGAACGTCATTTCCGGCCAGCTCGATCTGGACGAGGCAACGGTCGATCTGGGTCCCCTGCTTCACGAATGCGGCGAGCTGATGCGGGGAGAACTCGCCGAGAAGCGGCTGACGCTTCATACGGCGATCGCCGTAGGCAATCTGTCGCTGACCGCTGACGGCGTACGGCTCAAGCAGGCGCTGCTCAACTTGCTGTCCAATGCCGTCAAGTTCTCGTGCGGCGGCGACGCCGTCGAAATGCGGGCCGAGTTCACCGACGACGATCTGACGATCGCCGTCACCGATCGCGGAATCGGCATGCGGGCGGAGCATATTCCGATCGCGCTCGAACCGTTCCGCCATATCGACGGCGACCCCTCGCACGCTAACAACGGCACCGGCATCGGCCTGCCGCTCGCCAAGATGCTGATCGAGAAGCACGGCGGAACGCTGAACGTGACCAGCGAGCTCGGCGAGGGAACAACCGTCTCGATCACGCTTCCCGGGTGGCGGGTCAACCGGGAGGGCTCCGCGCAACAGTTGGAAGTGGCGTAGGCCGCGTGCCCTAGCCGAGCCAATCGAGCGCCGCCTCGTCCTCGAGCGCCATCAGCCGCTTGTAGACCCCGGCCCCACCGCCGGAGCCGGCCATCGCCTTGCGGGTGAGCCGGGCGAACTTGTCGGGCAGCTCGCCCGCTTCGAGCATGCCGCCAGCCTCGTGCTGCTCGAATGTGCGGCCGTCGGCGAGCGCGATCGTGACGCGGCTCCCCATTGCGCCATGCCCGTCGCCGGCCTCCGGCACCAGCTTGACCTTGCGGGTGAGCGCGCGGATCGCCGGGTCGGCGAGCGCGGCCTCGTCGTAGCTCTCGGGGTCGCGCGCCTCGCGGAACAAGGCCAGCGCGACGCAGAACGGGATCGAATACTGCGCCAGCATCAGATCGGGCGGCTCCAGGATGTTGTGACGCTCGACCATGCGCGGCGTGCCGGTGATGGTGATCGCGGCGACATCGCTGCCGGTAAATTTGTGCGCCGCCTGGAGGTCGCGCACCGCCTTGACCGCGGCATGCGCGGTGGCGTGGCACGGGTAGCGCTTCAGCACCGCGCTCATCGTCACAAAATCGCTGCCGAGCCCCTTTGTGAGATGGGTCTCATCCCACTCGGTGCAGAACACGCGAAGAAAGCCGAACTCACCCTCGATGACGGTGCGCGGGGCCTCGAAGCCGCCCTTGGCGAGGCTCGCCGCCATCACCCCGGCCTCCGACGCGCGGCCGAGATGCAGCCGTTTGACCATGCCGCCATTGCCCTTGGCGAATTCGAGCAACCCGCCGGCGAGCGACCCGGCGATGCCGAGCGCGTTGGTCATCCGGCGCTCGTCGAGGCCCAGCAGCAGCCCGCAGGCGACCGCCGCGCCGAACGGGCCGGTGGTGCCCGGCGCGTGAAAGCCGCGCGCCTCGTTGGTGTGGCCGGTGGCGCGGCCGATGCGGATCATCACCTCATTGCCGGCGACCACCGCGGCGATCAGCGCCTTGCCGGTCGCGCCCACCTCCTGCGCGATGGCAAGGGCCGGCGGCAATACGGTCGCGCCGGGATGCGCCCCAGCGCCGGGCCGGGTCAGGCTGTCCAGCTCGAAGGCATGCGCCAGCGCGCCGTTGGCCAGCGCCGCTGAGGGAGCCTGCACCGAGGTGCCGCGGCCGAGGATTTTGGCTCGCCCGCCGGGCCCGGTGCGCTCGGCATAATCGATGACGATGCGGCTCCACGGCATGTCCGCGCCGCAAATGCACGCCGCCACCGTGTCGGCGACGACGTCCTTGGCCTTGGCGACGACCGCCGCCGGCAAATCCTCATAGCGCAGCCCAGCGGCGTAGCGGGCGAGCTGCACGGTTTCGTTGGCCATCGGCGATCTCCCATAGACGGACCTGGTAGTATGGCGGCCTTGTTTTCCCACCTAAAGAACGATTGGCTTCCGCTAGGAGGGCTAAATGAACACGCTCATCGTCATAAGCGGCCCACTTTTCGGAATAATCGGCACCTTAGCGGGTACCGCGTCGAGTGAGTATTTCAGACGACGACGACGAATCGAGGAATATTCCACTGCGATATTCGCAAAGCGGCTGGAGTCGTATGAAAAGTTGTTATCTCTAATCCGGCAAGGAGAGGAAATCGCTGAAGAAGTTATTCATAACGATAAATTTTCGAAGGAAGAACGGCATCAATTGACATCCTCTACAGTTTTGTCGATTGCGGGGCATGTGGACGAGAATATTCTCTACATCGATCAAGAGTTAGGCGCCCACTGTACCGCCCTCTTCATGGGAACCGAAGATATCCACGATGCGCCCGAGTCAGAGCGTCAGCAGCTTCTTAAAGCGTACTACGACGCTAAGAGCGACGCATACCGTATGATCAGTGAAGATTCCGGTGTGGCTCGAATCAACGAGCTATTTCGGTCAATCAATCGCCCTAAACTTTCTGGGCCGATTATTGAAGCGATTAGAGAGCTGCGTGAACAGCAGAGAAAGATGCCAGCCACTCCTGTGATTGATGCTGAAAAGCCTGAGTGACTTCCGCGCCTATTTCGCCATCCGGCCCTTGACCGCGTTGGCGCGGCCGGCGCAGGTGACGCGGCCGTCGGGGTCGGCCGGCAGCAGCTCGCGGGTCCGGGCCTTGAGCCGGGCGATGTCGTCGGCTGGCAGACTGGCGAGGATCGTCGCCAGGGCCGGCGCCAGGAGGCTGGTCTCCCACAAATCCTCAAAGTTGTCGAAGGTGCGCGAGGCGGTGATCTCGCGCGTCTCGACTCCCTCGATTCCGGCGGTGACCCACAAATCGCGCAGCGCCTCCATGCGCGAGACGCCGACACTCGGCGGCAGCGGCGGGTTGCGACCCATCGCGCGCAACTCCTGCTGGATCGTGCTCATCGGATAGCCGCCGCCCAGCATGTCCCAGACATACGCGGCCACGATGCCGCCGGGGCGGACCACACGCATCATCTCGGCGACGCCCTTGGCCGGATCGGGCACGAAGAAGATCACCAGCGCCATCGCCGCGGCGTCGAAGCTGTTGTCCGGAAACGGCAGCGCCATCGCGTTGCCCCGGTGGAACTGAGCGGCGCGCGCGCCGGGACGGGTGCGGGCGAAAGCGAGCTGCGCCTCCGAGGGATCGATCCCGTGGATTTCGGCCGGCGTGCAACGTGAGTACAACAGCTCGGTAAAGGCGCCGTTGCCGCAGCCGACATCGATCCAGCGCAAGCCGGGCGATGGCACCACCCAATCGAGGAAAATGTCGCCGACATAGCGGGTCCACACGCCCATCATGCGCTCGTACGCGGCGCCGTCCTCGAAGCGGATTTGATGCTCGGCCATCGGCGGGCTCCCTGTCGCCGCGACGATACTCGTACTTCGCTTCCCGGCGAAAGCCGGGACCCACCGCGACGCCGCTTCGGGCTTGCCATTTCGGATAACGGGAACCTTGCTTTACTGTGGATCCCAGCTTTTGCCGGGAAGCGTGAGAGGAGAAACATGGAAATCGCGGAGCGGGATGTGATCGTCGTCGGGGCGGGGAACGCGGCGACCTGCGCGGCCTTGTCGGCGGCGGAGAACGGCGCCTCGGTGCTGATGCTGGAGATCGCGCCCGAGGACGCAGCGTGCGGCAACTCGGCCTTTACCGGCGGCGCGTTCCGGCTCGTCTATCACGGCTTCGACGATCTGGCGCAGCTGATCCCCGACATCAACGATCACGAGCTCGCCAATGTCGATGTCGGCACCTACACCGCCGAGCAGTATTACGACGATATCGGCCGGCTCACCGAATGGCGCTCCGACCCCGACCTCACCGAAATCCTCATCACCCAAAGCTTCGAGACCGGCAGATGGATGCGCTCGAAGGGCGTACGCTTTCAGCTCGGGCTCGGCCGCCAGGCGTTCAATGTCGGCGGCAAGTTCAAGTTCTGGGGCGGCCTCGCCTGCCACATCTGGGGCGGCGGCAAGGAGCTGATGAAGGCGCTGCACGCGACCCGTGAGCGCGCGCAGATTCCGGTCTATTACCAGACCCCGGCGCTGGCCCTGCTCCAGGGCGACAACGGGGTCGAGGGCGTCCGCGTCCGCCACCAGGGCCGCATGATCGACCTCAAGGCCAAGGCGGTGATCCTCGCCTGCGGCGGGTTCGAGGCGAACGCCGAGATGCGCGCCCGCTATCTCGGCCCCAACTGGGATTTGGCCAAGGTGCGCGGCACCAAATACAACACGGGACAGGGCCTCAAGATGGCGCTCGACATCGGCGCCGCGCCGGCCGGGCACTGGTCGGGCTGCCACGCGGTGCAGTGGGATTTGAACGCGCCGCCGGTCGGCGACCTCGATGTCGGCGACCGTTTCCAGAAGCACGGCTATCCCTTCGGCATCGTCGTCAACGCGCATGGCAAGCGCTTTATCGACGAGGGGCTCGATTTCCACTCCTACACCTACGCCAAATACGGGCGCGAGGTGATGAACCAGCCGGGCCTCTTCGCCTGGCAGGTCTTCGACCAGAAGACCCTGCACCTGCTGCGCGACGAGTACCGCATCGCGCGCTGCACCAAGGAAAAGGCCGACACCTGGGAGGAATTGGCCGGCAAGCTCGAAGGGGTCGACCCCAAGGGTTTCCTCGACACGATCCGCGAATTCAATGCGGCGCCGCGCCCCGACGTGCCGTTCAACCCCAACGTCCATGACGGGTTGCGCACCAGCGGGCTCGCGATCGACAAGAGCAACTGGGCGCAAAAGCTCGATACACCGCCCTACGAGGCCTATGGGGTGACCGCCGGAGTGACGTTCACCTTCGGGGGCTTGAAGACCTCGAACGATACCGAGGTGCAGGATGCCAGCGGCGCCGCGATCCCCGGCCTTTTCGCCGCCGGCGAGATCATCGGCGGGCTCTACTACCACAACTACGCCAGCGGCACCGGGCTGATGGCCGGCGGCGTCTTCGGGCGCATCGCCGGCCGCACCGCGGCGGCGTATGTGAAGGGAGCGAGGTGATGCCCGAACTCGAACGCCTCGACCCGCGCCGCACCGCGCTGATCGCCTACGACGTCTGCCGGCGGGCGCTGACCCCGGCGGATCCCGCGCGCCGGACGGCGATGCGCCCGGTGCTCGACGCCTGGGTCAAGATGATCGCTGCGGCGCGGGCGGCTCGTGTGCCGGTGATCTACACGACGCCGGTCAGCCGCGCCGACGGCGCCGATGTGGTCCTGCTGCCCACCGATTTGTCGGCGGAGACCGGCGTGCCGCCGCTGACCAACGGTATCGAGGGCACGCCGGAGGCCGGCTTTCCCGACGAGATCGCGCCGCGGCCGGAGGATTACGTCTTCCTCAAGCGCCGCCCGAGCGCCTTCTACGGGACCGGAATCGCCGAGCTCTTGCACATGCTGCGGCGCGACACCATCGTCATCGGCGGCGGCGCCACCAATCGCGGCGTCGAGACCAGCGTCCGCGAGGCCTTCAACCGCGACATCGCGTCGGTCGTGGTGCGCGAATGTTGCTGGGGCGGCGACGTCGCCGCCCACGCCTACAGCCTCGATAAGGCGATGAAGATGTACGCGCGCATCCGCAGCCTCGACCAGGTCGCGGCGATGCTGCGGGAATGAGCGGTCTCACATGACGTCACGGCCCCGCGCAGCCGACGATTTCGCGACGATCCGCACCCGCATGGAGGAGTTGCGGCGCGAGCGGCTGCCCGAGCAACCCGCCCCGTCAACCGGCGCCATCATTCCGGGTCATCGCGGCCCGTGCGCCTGCGGCAGGAGCCTCTTCGCCGACGAGTGCGACGGATCGTGCAAGTTCCTGTGAGGTAGTCGTCCCTTGCGGCGCGCCGCCGTGGGGTTAAACTGCCCGACAGTCCGTGGAGGAATGAGCCATGACCATGATCGACATGCACGCCCATTGGCGGCCCGCCGAGATCGCCGACGCGCTGCGCGCCCGCACAAGGGAGCCGCGCATCCTGCGCAACGCGGACGGCGCCGAGGTGCTGAATTCGCGGATGGGCGATCAGCCGCTCGCCGAGGCTTTCGACGATGTCGAGTTTCATCTCGCGCGGATGGATCGCCAGGGGGTCGAGACCAGCGTGCTGTCGCTGCTCGGCTCGTTCTGCTGGATCGAGGCCCAGCCGCTGGATGTGTCCGGGCCGCTGTGCCGCAAGGTCAATGACGGGCTGTCGGCAATCTGCCAGAAGCATCCCGGCCGCTTCGCCGCCTTTGCCGCGCTGCCCTTGACCGACATGTCCGCCGCCGCCGCCGAGCTCGGGCGGGCGCTGACGCTGCCCGGCATGATCGGCGCGCAGATCCCGGGCAACTACTTCCTCACCCGCAAGGACGCCGAAGCCGCGCGCCCGCTGCTGGAGGCCGCCAACCGCCGCCACGCGACGCTCTTCATCCATCACGGCCCGCGCTCGGGCGACGCCTTCCCCAAGGTCGGGGGCGACACCGACAATGCGCGCCGCCGCAACGGCACGCTCGACATGCAGGCGAGCCTGTCGTCGACGATGGTGACCTTGTGCCTCACCGACGTCCTCGCGCCCTACCCCGATTTGACGGTCGTCGTTCACAATTTGGGCGGCAACATCCCCTACGAGGTCGAGCGCATGGACCACCGCTGCCTGCTCGACACGCCGAGCGAGGAGCTGCCGTCGTCGCGCTTCCGCAAGGCCAAGGTCTACGTCGATTGCAACTCGTTCGGCCCGCACTCGATCGAGGCGGCCGTGCGCCTCTACGGCGCCGAGCGCATCGTCTGCGGCACCGACGGCACCGAGTTCGGCTGCGACTGGACCCACAAGGCGCTCGCCGAGGCGCAGATTGGCGACGAGGCGCGCGAGCAAATCCTGCACGGCAACGCCGCCGCGCTGCTCGCCCGCGCCAAGACCGCGCAGCCCGACAGAGCCGCCGCCGAATAACGGCGGCCTGGCGGCAGCGCGGTCGTGCTGAGGCCGCGATGAAGATCGTCATCCCCGACGACTACCAGGACACCATCCACAAGCTCGACGCGTTCAAGCTGCTCGCCGGGCACGAGGTCACCCGCTACCGCACCCCGGCGCGCGATTTGGACGAGCTGGTCGAGCGGCTTCACCCGGCCGAGTGCATCGTCGAAATCCGCGAGCGGATCGACTTCTCGCGGGTGCTGATCGAGCGCCTGCCGAATTTGAGGCTGATCGCGCTGGTCGGCAGCCGGTCGCAGGCGATCGATTACGAGGCGGCGAAGGATCACCAGGTGCTGGTGTCCACCGGGAAAAGCGGCTCGCCCGAGGCGCCGGCCGAGCTGGCGATGGCGCTGATGCTGACCTCGCGCCGCAATGTCGCGGTCGAGGCGCCGCGCATGCGTGCCGGCGAATGGCCGACGACGCTCTCCTACCGGCTGCGCGGCAGCACGCTCGGCGTATTCGGGCTCGGCAAGATCGGCCAGCTGGTCGCCGCGGCGGGGCGCGGGCTCGGCATGCAGGTGCTGGTGTGGGGCCGCGAGAACTCGCTGAAGGAGGCGCGCGCCGCAGGCTACGAAACCGCCGGCAGCAAGGCGGAATTGTTCGAGCGCGCCGATGTCCTCCAGCTGCTGGTGCGGCTCACCGCGGAGACGCGCGGCATCGTCACCGCCGCCGATCTGGCGCGCATGAAACCGACCGCGCTCTTTGTCAACGTCGCCCGCGCCCAGTTGATCGAGCCCGGCGCGCTGGTCGAGGCGCTCGCAAACGGCCGGCCCGGTTTCGCCGCGGTCGATGTCTATGACGAGGAGCCGATCGTCGGCGGCAACCACCCGCTGTTGAAGATGCCCAGCGTGCTTTGCACCCCGCATCTCGGCTGGGCCGAATGGGACACGTTCGAGCTTTATTTCCGCGAATGCTTCGAGCAGATCGTCAACTACGCGGAGGGCAAACCGTTGCGGCTAGCCTAGCGCCGCGTCTTGCCGGTGGATGAGCGCTGCGCTAAGGGAAAGCGGCAACGCGTGGAGGGCAACCATGAGCGACGCGAAGGCGATTTCGGTGCTCGGCATTTGCGGCAGCCTGCGCCAGGGCTCGTTCAACCGGGCCGCGCTCAACACCGCGATCGAGCTCAAACCCGCCGGCATGAACGTGACCGTCGCCGACATCTCGCAGATCCCGCTTTACGACGAGGATTTGCGCGCCCAGGGCTTCCCGCCGCCGGTCGAGACCTTGCGGCAACAGATCAAGGCGGCTGACGCGCGGCTCTTCGCCTGCCCCGAATACAATTACTCGATGTCGGGGGTGCTGAAGAACGCGATCGACTGGGCCTCGCGCCCGCCCGATCAGCCGTTTGCCGGCAAGCCGATCGCGATTTTGGGCGCCGCCGCCGGCATGGCCGGTAGCGCCCGCGCGCAGCTGCATTTGCGGCAAAGCTGCGTCTTTCTCGACATGCACCCGCTCAACAAGCCCGAGGTGCTGATCTTCCAGGCGCAGAACAAGTTCGATACCGACGGCAAGCTCACCGATGACGTGGCGCGCGGGCTGATCCGCGATCTGATGGCGGCGCTCTTGGGCTGGACGCGGCAGATCGGCGGGAAATAGTCCTATTCCGCCGCGGCGGCTTGCCGGCGGCTGAGCGCGGCGATGACCATGTCGGTGTCCATGACGTCGCCGAAGATGTTGTAGAACGCGGTCAGCGAAGCGTCGTGCTCTTCCCGGCTCATCGCCGCGTTGCCGTCGCTGACCATGATCGTCTTGAAATTGGTCATCATCGCGTCGCGCGCCGAGCTTTCGCAGCACACGTTGGTGACCGTGCCGGTGATCAGCACCGTGTCGAAACCGCGCGCCCTCAACCGATCGGGCAATTCCGAGGTGCCCGGCATGAAGCCGCTGAAGCGATACTTGTCGACGATCTCGTCATCGGACTTGACGTCGAGGCCGGCCCACAGGCTATGACCCTTGGAGCCGGGAGTCAGCGCCGCGATCCGCTTCTCGCGCGCGGCAGGGATGACGATCTGGTGGTTTACCGACCAGTCGATCGCGCAGTGCTCGTCGTGAGCCATTCTGACCCAGAAGACACCGCCGCCCGATTGCCGCACCGCGGCGGCGAGCCGGTTGACCGCCGGCACGATGTCGAGCGCCGCCGGACACACCGCATGCCCGACCACCGGGTCCATGAAGGCGTATTGCAGATCGATCACGACGAGCGCCGTCTTGGGCGGGTCGAGATCGGCATAGCAATGCGCGGTGCCGCGTCGTTCGGTGACGCGCCTCACCACGTCATCGGGAATGGTCGCGCCGTTCAGTTTCATAACGGTCCCCTCAGCTGCTACGGCTCGTGGAACGCACGCCGACTTGGCGGCATGATCAAGTCTAGCGCGCGTCCGCGGCGCGTCCGATAGATTTCGAAATCGGCATCCAATGTGCAGATTGGGAGGCCGGTCATCTCCGCGAGCCGCACCAAGCAGGCATCGGCAAGCGACATCGGAACATTGGCGTAGCGGGTCATCGACCGACGCAGCAGCGCCGCTTCTTCCGCCAACTGAAAATCGAGCTCAATGACGCCGCGCTCGACAAGTTCGAGAACATGCATTGGCGGGAGGCGGTTGCGAGCGAGCAGAAAGCAAGCTTCCGCGATTATAGGCTCGCAGGTCGCGAATGGTGGGCTGAACGTCGAAAATTGTTCGACCGCCCAATCATGGTAGGCGTCGCGCGGAAAGAGATAGGCTACCAGTGGCCCGGTGTCCAACAAGGCCGCCGGCATCACCTACCGAAATCGTCAAAATATTTGGGGTTGGTGGAGAGATCTGCTGGCCCTTCGGCGTCGTAGAAAATCAGGTCTTTGGCCAAATCGTGCGCGGTGACCCGCTTCGGTTTGGTCTCGGCGTCTGTCGCCTCGGGTTGATCTCCTGGGGCAGGCTTGTCGACCACGGCGCGCAATCCCTCTTCGATGAGGTCCTTGAATTTCTTGCCGCGCAATGCCGCTTGCGCTTTCGCACGGCGGAACAATTCATCGGGCAAGTCGATGGTCGTTCTCATGTAAAGAATATAAGCATAAATATGCTTAGATGCAAACTGAATTACCAAGCAGCATCAAGGATTTCGCGGATCACGGGTGGGCCGTCGATCTTGCGCGGGTTGGTGTGAATCCAGCGGTCGTGCATCGACAATTCGGCGATGCGGTCGAGCTGCTCCTCCCTGACCCCGACGTCGCGCAGCCGCGACGGCAAGCCGAGATCGGCGATGAGCCCGGCAACGAGATCGGCCGCCGGTGCATCCCGGTCGCCGAGCGCGTCGCTGACCAGCGCCTGGCGGTCGGCATTGACCTCAAGATTGAAGCGCAGCACATGCGGCAGCATCACGCAGGAGGTATAACCATGCGGCACATGCGCGGTGCCGCCGAGCACATGGCCGATACCGTGGCTCGCGCCCTTGGGCACGCCGGTCTGCGAGCCGATCATCGACATCCACGCGCCTAGCTGGCATTCGAGCCGGGCGTCGAGGTCTTTGGCATCGCTTTTGACCCCGCGCAGCCCGTGACCAAGCAGCTTCAGCGCCTGAGCTGACGCGCCCTCGGAGAGCGGCTGGCAAAGCGGCGAGCAGATGTCCTCGACCGCGTGATCGACGGCGCGGATGCCGGTCGAGAGGAACAGCCATTCCGGCGTGTGCACCGTCGCGGCGGGATCGAGCACGACCGCTTTCGCCATCATCATCGGATGGCCATAGCTTTCCTTGACGTTGCGCGCGGTGTCGGTGCAACCAGCCGACGCGGTGTACTCACCGGCGGACAAGGTTGTCGGGATGGTGATCGTGCGCACGTGCGGCGCCTTGATCGGCGGCCGCGTGGCCGTGCCGTCGGCATCGATGCGGGCGCGGTAATTGTCGAGATCAGCCGGGTCGCTGATGTCGTTGGCGAGGCACATCGCCACCATCTTGGCGGCGTCTGTGACCGAGCCACCGCCCAAGGTCACGATAAGATCGGCACCGGCGGCTCGCGCCGCGTTGGCGGCGGCGACGCAATCGACGCGTGGGGTATGCGAGCCGATTTTCGCATGCAGCCCGGCAAACCGGTTGCCGAGCGCCGCCTTGAGCCGGTTCACCAGCTCGGTCTCGCGCGCGAGCGTCCCGCTCGCCAGCACGAACACGGCGTGCGCGTCGGCGCGCTCGACCTCTTCTTTCAGGACCTCGGTGAAGGGCCGTCCGTAGATCACGCTTTCCATCGCCGGAAAGCGATAAGCGCCGCTCATCATCGCCAGCTCTCCCTAAATCCCGTCATCTTCGTCTAGGATAATCGCCAACGATACCACCACAGCAAGCAGGGGAGCCAAATCATGCCTGACCTTCAGATCATCGGTGCACCGCAAAGCAATTTCGTCTGGGCCTGCCGGATCGCCTGCGGCGAAAAGGGGGTGCCTTACGAACTCGTCGCGGTGTTCCCGCACACGCCTGAGGTCGACGCGATCCATCCGTTCGGCAAGATCCCGGCGATGCGCCATGGCGACGTCACCCTCTTCGAGTCGCGGGCGATCCTCTACTACATCGACCACGCGTTTCCCGGCGCGCCGCTGGCGCCGCGCGACCCGGTCGGCGGCGCCCAAGTCGAGCAGTGGATTTCCTGCGTCAACACGACGATCGACCCGGTGCTGCTGCGCCAGTATGGCGGCCCCGGCTATTTCTTCCCGGGCACCCCCGACGGCAGCCCCAATCGCGCGGTGATCGACGCCGTCGTGCCGAAGCTGGAACCGCATTTCGCGCTGCTCGACCGCGCGGTGGCGAAGACGGGGTATCTGGTCGGCGACGCGCTGACCCTCGCCGATATCAATTTGCTGCCGATCCTCTATTACATGAGCAAGTTGCCGGAGAGCAGTGCCATTCTGAAGGCGAAGCCGAACCTCGCCGGCTATGTCGAGAAGCTGCTGGCGCGCAAGACCATTGCCGACACGATCCCGCCGCCGATGCCGGGGCGGTAAACCCGAGCTACCCGCGCTCGAGCAAATTATTGATATCGTTTGTTATTCTCGTCGATTCCGGCTGGCGGAACAGCAAAAAAACAGCGAAATAACAGCGGGTTATCAGCGGCGATAACAGCGGGAGAACAGCGGCGGATCAGCGGCCGGCGCCGCTGTTTCGCGGCGGCAAACCCTCACCCTCCCACGCCTGCGGCGCGGGTCCCTCCCTCTCCCGCACTGCGGGAGAGGGTACCGAGCAGCGGCGCCGCCGATGCGAGGCGGGTGAAGGCGGAGCGGCGCGCACGCGCCGAGCGCCACAAAAGTCTTATTCACCGCCTACTCCCGGTTTGCCGGGCGATCCTTGCTTCCGCGCGGCCTTGGGCTTGTTATCGTGGACTTATTGCCTCAACAGCGCCCGCGCCGATGGTCGTTATTATTTCGGTCGCGGGACAACAGACGGCTCTTCTTGTTGCGCCTTGTTCTTGTGCCCGCGCGCGGAAGGTCAGTTCGCTCGTCAAGCTCCGGTTTCGGTCTGTCAATCAGCGAGCCACTGGTATGGCGATGCCCGGCTCATCGTCCCAGACACTGGGCTCGATATAGGCGATGTTGTCTTTCACGTACCCAATTTAATGCTCTCGCCGAGAGAGGTGCGCTATGATGCACGCTCGCGATGGGCGAAATCCGCGCCCCGCGATGCTATGCGGGGGCCTCATGATCCGAATTTCGTTAGCCTATGTCGGCACCTTCACTACCCAGATCGAGGCCGTTCGCTCGATTAAGGTTGGAGAGAAGGTTTCTGATCATTGGTTCACGCTTTTGATAGCACATTCGGCGATAGATAATTTCATAAACAAGAGTGTGTTTGCCGCCGAAATTAGAACATCCCGACAGAGCGCCACAGATTTTTCTAATCTACTTAACCAGTACACGACTGTCGATCAAGTGAACGCAGGACATACCTTTGATCAGGGTCAAATAAGTTCACTCGAATATTATCTTAACCAATTTAAGACCATCTTATGGGCCGAGTTGGAAACGTTAAACGCGCATTTTGTTACCCAAAAGCGCGGCTACGATTCAGCCGCGCTAATTTCCTATGCCGAAGCAATTTTCCCACCAGATTTAGCGGTTAAAGCTCCTGATGCCATTCCGGATATCCGGGAGGCAGGTAAGTGCATCGCGTTCGAGCTTCCGACCGCCGCCGGGTTCCACCTGCATCGGGCGAACGAGGCCGTTTTGCACAGATACTATGATCATGTGTCGGGAGGGTTAGCGCGCCCCAAAAATCGAAATATTGGCGGGTATCTGACGGCGCTGACTCAAAGCGGCTTTGGCGATCAGCGTCTTCTGGCTACGCTAAGAGACCTCAACGAGTTGCATCGCAACCCCTTGATTCATCCAGATCAATCTCTCGAAACGATAGACGATGCGATTGCCCTAATGAACGCGGTTCATAACGCCGTCGTGTTCATGTTGAAGGCAATCCCGTCGCCCCCGGCTATTGAGCCGACTTAGATGGAGCGATCTTATCGAGCGCCCGGTCGAGCGCTTCCGGGTCTTCATCGACCTCCGCTTGGCGCGCTGCCTCGACAAAGCGCTCATATTGCGCCTTGTCGGCGATCTTGCGGCTCGGCGGCTTGGGAGCCGCCTTACTCCGCGTCTTCGTCTTCGCTGTTGCCATCGAACGGGAGCCTCAGTTGGACTGGTTCAGCCCTATATGGCGGCGAGGGACTGAGCGGTCTAGGTGGTTCCGGCTTCTCAGGCTTGACTACGAGTCGTTCGGTAAGTCAACCGCTTGCCAGTGGTGCCAATGATCGCGCGCTCGGTGCGGTCATCATCTTCAATCCCAAGAGCGGCGCGGTTGCTGTATCGAAAATCGAACTCGGCGAGATAGCGGTGCAAATGCCGCTCGTCGCAATGCTGGTAGATGCCGCGCATCCCTCGTTTGAAGATCGAATAGAAGCCCTCGACGGTGTTGGTGTGCGCCTTCCCGCGCACATATTCGCCAGCGCCGTGGTTGACGCTTTCGTGGCTGGCGAACCGCCGACCGATGCCACGATAGGCGTTCGCCTGATCGGTCATCAGGTGGCTCTTGGTGTCGGCATGGGCGAACACGATCCGGCGCAGCTCGGCGGCGGAGACGTTCTCCGCCTTGATCGACCGAGCGATCCCGCCGCGCTCAACCAAGGTAACGACCGCGAGCTTATCGCTGGTGCCTACATGCCGACGGCGCCAGCCACGCTCGTTGCTGAACTGCCACGGCTCAAGACCGCCCTCGGCCTTCTTGCCGATGAAGGTTTCATCGATCTCGATGGTTTTGCCCTCGCCGCCGACCGGCCCGAATACATCGCCATGCGGGGCCATCGCCAAGCGGATGCGATGGCTCATGTGCCAAGCGGTGCGCAGGGTGACGCCGAGAATGCGGTGAAGCTGGTTGCTGCTGATGCCTTTCTTGCTGGAACACATCAGCACAACGGCTTGGAGCCACAGGTGCATCGGCACATGGCTATCCTCGAAGATGGTGCCGATCTTGACGGTGAAGGGCTTCCGGCAGGCGTAGCACTTGTAGACGCCGATCCGGGTGCTCTTGCCCTTCAGCGCCGCGCTGCGATCAACCGTGCCGCAATGCGGGCAGGCGCGACCATTTCGCCAAATCCTCGCCTCGACGTAGACGTAGGCGGCTTCTTCATTCTTGAGATGGGGTTGGTCGAAAATCGAATTCGGCATCGTCTATCTCCTTGCAAGGAAATATATAATGCCTAATTTGGGTACGTCAAGGATAATAACGCCTCAACATTTCATGAACATTCAAGAGAGGGAAAGCGGAAAAACAACGCCCCCGCTCCGAGGCCGGAACGGGGGCGAGCTTCAATCATAGATGCGAGGCGTTAGGCCTGCGCCATCGCCGCCCGCATCGCGCGCCGCTTGGCGATGGTCGGCGCTTTGGGCGCCTTCAGCGGATCGTCGACCCGGCCGCTCGGGCCGACCGTGTCGGACAGGTTATAGACCCACGAGTCGCCGCCCATGATGTAGTTGCGGTTGGTCTGCGCCGGGTTGCGGTTGACCAGCGGCCGCGCATAAAGCGGATGAGTCATGCTGCGGATTTCGTGCTCGATCTGGAACAGCACCTTGCCGGTATCGATGTCGATGATGTCCTCGAAGCGATACTGGCAGCGGTCGCTCTCCTCGGTGATGAGGTTGAGCTTTTTCAGCTTCTCGTGCGGCGTGCCGAAATCCTCGACATAGACCTGCAGGTGGTGGCCGTCGAACTCTGGCAGCGGCTTGTCGGTCTCGCGAAAGATCAGCTCCTGGTTCAGGCCGCACTTGATGTGCGCCGCCTTGCCGTGGCCGTTCTTTTCCATGCAGGTGATCGCGCCGAGAACCTTGCGATAAAACTTCGCGATCCCCTTCGCCGTCCCCTCCGGCACGGTGAACTCGACATAGGGAATGCCGAGATTGATGTTGCCGAAGCGCTTCACGTCGGGCGTGTAGACGCGGAACTTGTTGCCCCACGGGCAGGTCGCCGACACGTAGTCGTTGTGCTCCTTGAACTTGAACTTGGTGTCCTTGAGGTTCTTCTTGACCGAGGTCAGCCGGTCGAGCAGCTCGTTGCGGTCGGGCGAAACGATGCCGATGTGGCCGCGGAAGACCAGCGCGTCGCCGGTCGGCAGGTGGAACTGGCTCTTGCCGATATTGACCCACATGTTGTTGGTGCCGGGGAACAAATACGGGTCGCGGGTGAAGCCCATGCCCAGCAGGTAGAAATCGCTGGCGAGGCCCTGATCCGGGATCTCGACATTGCAATGCTCGAGCCCGGTGATGTTGCCGAGATCCTCGGCGGCGCGATCGAATTGTACGGCCATGATTTCCTCCAGAATTTTGTAGCCCTCAGTCTGTCGTCACAGACGGCGGCGCGCCAGCTGGGCCCTCAGCGTCTATCAGAACAAATTTTGGAACCTCTCGTCTACCGGCACGCGGTAGCCGTCGGCGAGCTTGTTGGTCTGGTTGGCCATGCCAACGATCGCCAGGAGCTCGGCGAACATCTCCTTGGTCATGCCCCGGCCCTTGGCCGCGACCCCGTGCGAATGGCTGCAATAGGCGCAGCCATTGGAGATGCTGATCGCCAAATAGATCATTTCCTTGGTCAGCGGATCGAGCGCGCCCGGCGCCATGACCTCTTTGAGGCCGCCCCAGATACGCTTCAAGGTCGCCGGGTCGTTGGCCAGCGCCTGCCAGAAATTGTTGATGTAGTCGGTGTCGCGGGTCTTGCGGATGTCGTCGTAGACCGCGCGTACCTCGGCGTCGGCGGCAGCGTCGTCGATCAGGGGAACCGCGCTTGTCATCCTACCTCCGTAATTTGCTCCTCAGCCGGCCGGCGAGGAACAGCGCCAGCATACGAAAATCGCTGTAGAGCGACCACAGCGGGTGGCCGAACGTCTCCGGCTTGTTGTGCTCGTAGGCGAGATGGCCGGTCCAGGCGCAGGCATACCCGACGACCGGCGCCGCGACCAGCCACCACCAAGCCCGCGTCACCAGAAACGCCACCAGCATCAGCAAGCCGGCGCCGGTGCCGAGATAGTGCAGCGCGCGGGTCCGCGGGTCGGCATGGGCGGCGAGATAACGCGGCCAGAACTCGGCGTAGGTCATGGTCGGGCTGGATGGGAGTCGTGCGTCCTTCGAGGCTCCCTTCGGTCGCACCTCAGGATGAGGATTTTTCTCAATGCCATCAAGGAACCGCCCTCATCCTGAGGCGCCTCGCGCAGCGAGGCCTCGAAGGACGCAGGGACATTATGCAGCGTCGATCTGAAGCGCCGGCGCTTGTAAAGCGCCTGCCGGCAGCGTAAGTCACCACTTAACCCCTTACTCGGCATAAAAGCTCCCGGAGGGAGTGTTCATCATGGGCTTCAAAGTAGCGGTGGTCGGCGCCACCGGCAATGTCGGGCGCGAGATGCTGGCGGCGCTCGCGGAGCGCGAGTTTCCCTGCGACGAGGTGATCGCACTCGCCTCGTCGCGCTCGATCGGCCGCCAGGTATCGTTTGGCGAAGACGATATCCTCGACGTGCAGGTGCTCGATAATTTCGACTTCAAGGGCGTCGACATCGTGCTGTCGTCGCCGGGCGCCAAGGTGTCCGCGGCGTTCGCGCCGCGCGCCGCCAAGGCCGGCGCCATCGTCATCGACAACACCTCGCAATGGCGCATGGACCCGGACGTGCCGCTGGTCGTGCCCGAGGTCAACCCGCAGGCGATCAAGGGTTACGAAAAGAAGGGCATCATCGCCAACCCCAACTGCTCGACAATCCAGATGGTTGTCGCGCTGAAGCCGCTGCACGACCTCGCCAAAATCAAGCGAGTCGTGGTCGCGACCTATCAGTCGGTGTCGGGCGGCGGACGCGCGGCGATGGACGAATTGTTCGCCCAGACGCGCTCGGTCTACGTCAACGACCCGATCAAGCCCGAGGTTTTGACCAAGCAGATCGCGTTCAATGTCATTCCCCATATCGACGTGTTCATGGCGGACGGGTCGACCAAGGAGGAATGGAAGATGGCGGTCGAGACCCGCAAGATCCTCGACCCCGACATCGCGGTCATCGCCACTTGCGTGCGCGTGCCGGTCTTCATCGGCCATGCCGAGGCGGTCAACGTCGAGTTCGCCCGGCCGATTACCGTGGAAGACGCGCGCAAGGCGCTGCGCGCCTTCCCAGGGATCGCCGTCGTCGATCATCGCGCCGACGAGGGCTATGCCACGCCGGCCGAAATCGCCGGCGAGGACCTGGTCTATGTCAGCCGCATCCGCAAGGACCCGACCGTCGCCAACGGGTTGGCGATGTGGGTCGTCGCCGACAATCTGCGCAAGGGCGCGGCAACCAACGCGGTGCAAATCGCCGAGCTGCTGTGCGAGCGCTACCTCGACCGCAAGGGCCGCGCGATAACCGAGCGAAGGACCGTGCCGGCCCTGTCGTAACGCACTCCGCGTCGGTTGACCCCACCCGACCTGCAGGCGCCAGTCCCGCCCCCGCTGTCGCCGAGCGGGCTGGCATCGACGCTGGCGCCGCTTCCGGCGTCGCCGGCTGGGCTGATCTTCCTCGGCCGTCGCATCACGCCGCTAACCCGGCGCCGGCTCGATAATTTTAGGGCGAACCGGCGCGGCTTCTGGTCACTGTGGATTTTCCTCGTGATCTTCGGCGTCACCCTAATCGCCGAGGTGATCGCCAACGACCGGCCGCTGCTGATTCGCTACGATGGCGCCTTTTACCTACCGGTACTGCACAATTATCCGGAAACGACCTTTGGCGGGTTTTTCCCGAGCGAGGCCAAATACAGCGATCCGGACGTACAAGAGCTGATCGAGGAAAAGGGCTGGGTCCTGTGGCCGCCGATCCCGTTCCGCTACGACACGATCACCTACGCGCCGGGACCGTATCCGGCGGCGCCGTCGAGCATCGATTGGCTCGGCACCGACGATCAGGGCCGCGATGTGCTGGCGCGGCTCATCTATGGCTTTCGCATCTCGGTGCTGTTCGGGCTGGCGCTGACCCTGTCGTCGTCGCTGATCGGCGTCGCCGCCGGCGCCTTGCAGGGCTATTTCGGCGGCATCGTCGACCTCGGCTTTCAGCGCTTTATCGAGGTGTGGTCGGGTCTGCCGACCCTTTACATGCTGATTATCCTCGCCAGCCTGGTGCAGCCAAATTTCTGGTGGCTGTTGGGATTGATGCTGCTGTTCTCGTGGACGCAGCTCGTCGATGTCGTGCGCGCCGAATTCCTGCGCGCGCGCAACTTCGATTATGTCCGCGCCGCGCGGGCGCTCGGCATGGCGAACCGGCAGATCATCGTGCGCCATGTGCTGCCGAACGCGATGGTGGCGACGATCACCTTCATGCCGTTCATCCTCAACGCCTCGATCACCACGCTGACCTCGCTCGACTTTCTCGGCTTCGGTCTGCCGCCGGGATCGCCGTCCTTGGGTGAGCTTCTGGCACAGGGCAAGTCCAATCTGCAGGCGCCGTGGCTCGGCATCACCGCCTTTCTGGTGCTGGCGATGATGCTGAGCCTCCTCAACTTTGTCGGCGAAGCGGTGCGTGACGCGTTCGACCCGCGCAAGGTGATCGGGTGAGCCTCCTCGAAATTCGCGATCTCAGCGTCACCTTCGCCGGCTGGCGCGGCGCAGCGCCGGTGCATGCGGTGAAGCGGGTGTCATTCGGTCTCGACCCCGGCGAAACCCTGGCCCTGGTCGGCGAGAGCGGCTCGGGCAAGTCGGTGACCGCGCTCTCGGTGTTGCAGCTGCTGCCCTATCCCGCCGCCAGCCACGACCCCGACAGCAGCATCAAATTCGCCGGCGAAGAGCTGGTCGGCGCGGCGCCGGCGCGGCTGCGCGAGGTGCGAGGCAACCGCATCGGCATCGTCTTCCAGGAACCGATGACCTCGCTCAATCCGCTCCACACGCTGCAAAAGCAGGTCGGCGAGACGCTGCTGATCCACAACCATCTGTCCGCCGCCGCGGTGCGGACCCGCACACTGGAGCTGTTGCACCTTGTCGGGTTGCGCGAAGCGGAAAGCCGGCTCAACGCCTATCCACACCAGCTCTCCGGCGGACAGCGCCAGCGAGTGATGATCGCAATGGCGATCGCCAACGAACCCGACATCCTGATCGCCGACGAACCCACCACCGCGCTCGACATCACGATCCAGGCGCAGATCCTCGAGCTGCTGCGCGATCTGCGCGACCGGCTCGGCATGGCGCTGCTGCTGATCACCCACGACCTGTCGATCGTCAAGACAATGGCCGACAGAATCTGCGTCATGTCACAGGGCGAGATCGTCGAGGCGGCGGCGAACGAAGAGCTCTTCGCCAACCCGCGGCACCCCTATACCCAACACCTGCTGGCGGCGGAGCCCAAAGGCCGGGTAGAGCCGGCGCCCCCAGACGCGCCGGTTCTAGTCGAAGGCGATGCGGTGAAGGTGTGGTTCCCGATCCGCAGCGGTCTGCTGCGGCGGGTCAAAGGCCAAGTCAAGGCGGTCGACGGCGTCTCGCTCAAGCTGCGCGCCGGGACGACGCTCGGCGTCGTCGGCGAAAGCGGCTCGGGCAAGACGACGCTGGGCCTGGCGCTGCTGCGGCTGGTCGAGGCTCAAGGCACGATCCGTTTCGCCGGGCGCGAAATCAGCCGCGAGCGGCAGCGCGCGCTGCGCCCGTTGCGCCGCGAGATGCAGGTCGTCTTCCAGGACCCTTATTCGAGCCTGTCGCCGCGGCTGTCGATCGCCCAGATCGTCGGCGAGGGGCTGCGCGTCCACCATCTGGCGCGCGACGAAGGCGAGGCGCGGCGGCGGATCGACGAAGTCCTGGTCGAGGTCGGGCTCGAACCCGGCGCGGCCGAGCGCTATCCACACGAATTTTCTGGCGGCCAGCGCCAGCGCATCGCCATCGCCCGCGCCCTGGTGCTGCAGCCGCGCTTCATCGTCCTCGACGAGCCGACCTCGGCGCTCGACATGTCGGTGCAGGCGCAGATCGTCGACCTGCTGCGCGATCTGCAGCAGCGCCACGGGCTGACTTATCTGTTCATCAGCCACGATTTGCGGGTGGTGCGGGCGCTCGCCCACGAGATCATGGTGATGAAGGACGGCGAAGTGGTCGAGGCCGGGGCCACCGACGCGATCCTCGACGCGCCGCAACACCCCTATACCAAGGCGCTGATGGCCGCCGCCTTCGACCTCGCGGCAGTGCGGACCTAGAAGCACCTCTTGCCCGCGCCGGGCCTGGCGTGGAACTCTGTCGCCAGAGCATCGCAGCGGAGGAAACGAGATGCGCATCGTCATCGTCGGACAGCAGGCCTTCGGCAAATCGGTGCTCGAGGCGTTCCTGGCGCGCGGCGACAGCATCGCCGGCGTCTTCGCCGCGCCGGAAAAGCCAGGCGCGCGTCCCGACCCGCTGGTCCAGGCGGCCGAGGAAAAGAAGCTGCCGGTCTACCGCTTCCCGAAATACTCGGAGCCCGAGGCGCAGGAGACGCTCAAGGGGCTCGCCGCCGATATCGGCGTGATGGCCTATGTGCTGCTCTTCGCGCCGCCCGAATTCTGCGCCATCCCCAAGCACGGGATGATCCAATTCCACCCCTCGCTATTGCCGCTGCATCGCGGTCCGGCGGCGATCCCATGGGCGATCATTCGCGGTCGCAAGGAGACGGGTCTCACGATCTTCCGCCCGACCCCCGGCCTCGACGAGGGCCCGGTTATCCTGCAGAAGCGGGTGCCGATCGGCCCCGACGACACCGCCGCCTCGCTCTATTTCGATAAGATCTTCCCCTTGGGGGTCGAGGCGCTGGTGCAGGCCGCCGACCTCGTCAATGGCGGGCGCGCCACCGAATGGACCCAGGAAGAGAGCGAAGCCACTTACGAGGGCTGGGTGCGCGAGGCCGAAAGCAAGCTCAACTGGGGCAACCATGTCGATTTCGTCTACGACCTGATCCGCGGCTGCAACCCGGCGCCCGGCGCGTGGACTCCGATGGGCGACAAAAAGCTCTATCTGTTCGACGCCAAGAAGGCGATGGCAGCGACCTTCGGCGCGGTGCGCGGCAAGAAATTGGGCGAGGTGGTGTCGTCCGGCCCCGAGGGCATACGCATCCACTGCCAGGGCGGTTTTATCGACGTGTCGCGCGTGCGCGTCGATGACGGGGCGAAGATCAAGTCGAGCGATGCCGGGATCGAGACCGGGACGATCTTGGGGGGCTAACTCGGCACCAGCTGCCGGTACAGCGCCACGTATTGCCGCGCCGATTGCGCCCAGCTGAAATCCTGCGCCATCGCCGTGCGCATCATTTGCCGCCAGCGCCGGCGGTCAGCATAGAGAGCGCTCGCGCGCGCCAGCGCCGCGACCAGCGCGCCGGGCGACGCCTCGTCGAATACAAACCCGGTTGCGGTCTTGTCACGGAGCCGCACCGCGGTGGCGTCGACGACGGTGTCGGCGAGCCCGCCCGTGCGCCGCACCAGCGGTAGCGCGCCGTAGCGCAGCGCGTAGAGCTGGGTGAGCCCGCAGGGCTCAAAGCGCGACGGCACGACGATCACGTCCGACCCGGCTATGATCAGCCGCGACAGCGCCTCGTCATAGCCGATCTCGACCCCGACGCGGCCGTGATGCGCCCGCGCCGCCGCGGCGAAGCCGGCCTCAAGGCCGCGGTCGCCGTTGCCGAGCAGCGCAAGCTGCCCGCCGCCGCCGACCAAGTCCGGCACCGCGTCGAGCAGCAGATCGAGACCCTTTTGCGGCGTGAGCCGGCTGACGACTCCGAACAGCGGGCCGTTCGCCTCGGCGAGGTAGAGCCGCCTGCGCAACGCTGCCTTGGCCGCCGCCTTGCCCTTGTCGGCATCGTCGATGCCGTAGGGCGCCGGCAAGGCAGGATCGTTCGCCGGGTCCCACACCATCGGATCGACGCCGTTGAGGATGCCGGTCAGCACATCGGCGCGCAGCCGCAACAAACCGTCGAGCCCGGCGCCAAACTCGGCGGTCTTTATTTCCTCGGCATAGGTCGGGCTGACTGTGGTCAGCCGGTCGGCGAAAGCGAGCCCGGCCTTGAGGAACGATACGCCGCCGTAGAACTCGACGCCGTCGATCCCGAAAAAGCTTCCTGGCAGGGACAGCTCAGGAAACACCCCGGCCGGGAAATAGCCCGCGTACATGAGATTATGCGCGGTCATGACGCTGGCCGGCATCACGCCCGCCGCGGGCGCGAGTTGCGCCTTCAGATAGGCCGGCGTCAGCCCCGCATGCCAATCGTGCGCATGGACGATATCCGGCCGCCAGTTCGGGTCGGCGCCTTGCCCAAGCGCCGCCGCGACCCAGGAAAGCAGCCCGAAACGACGGTAATTGTCCGGCCACTCGCGGCCATCGGCGCTGCCATACGGGCTGCCCGGGCGGTCGTAGAACGCGGGATGATCGACGAGATAGGCGCCGACGTGGCTTCCCGGCAGATAGGCCAGCGCGACCCGCACCCGCTCGCTCGCGAACGGGGTCGGGAGGCGGACCGCGTCACTGGTCGAAAGCGCGTCGAGAAGGGCCGGGAAACCCGGCAGGCACAGCCTCGCGTCCACCCCCTGCCCGACGAGAGCCGGCGGCAGCGCCGCCATCACATCGCCTAGCCCGCCGGTCTTGACCCAGGGATAAAGCTCAGCCGCGACGTGCAGAGCGCGCAGTGGCGCTCGCCGGCGGCCCCTCACCAGAGCAGCGCCGGACCTAGTTCTTCGTCCGGTCGACCAGCGCGTTCTGCTTGATCCACGGCATCATCGCCCTGAGCCGCTCGCCGACCTTTTCGATATCGTGCTCGGCGGCGCGGCGGCGCATCGCCTTGAAGCTTGGCTGGCCCGCGGCGTTTTCAAGCACCCACTCCTTGGCGAAGCGGCCGGATTGGATGTCGGCGAGGATGCGCTTCATCTCGGCCTTCACCTCGGGGCTGATCACTCGCTCGCCGCGCGTGTAATCGCCGTATTCGGCGGTGTTCGAGATTGAGTAGCGCATGTTGGCGATACCGCCTTCATAGATGAGGTCGACGATCAGCTTCACCTCATGCAGGCATTCGAAATAGGCCATCTCGGGCGCGTAGCCGGCCTCGACCAGCGTCTCGTAGCCGGCGACGATGAGGCTGGTGAGGCCGCCGCACAGCACCGACTGCTCGCCGAAGAGGTCGGTCTCGCATTCCTCGCGGAAGCTGGTCTCGATGACCCCGGCGCGACCGCCGCCGATCGCCGAGGCGTAGGAGAGCGCGATCTCGAGCGCGTTGCCCGACGGGTTCTGATCGACCGCGACGAGGCACGGCACGCCGCCGCCGCGCTGATATTCGGAGCGCACGGTGTGACCCGGCCCCTTCGGCGCGATCATGAACACGTCCATGTCCGGCCGCGGCTCGATCAGGCGGAAATGGATGCTGAGGCCGTGAGCGAAGGCGAGCGCGGTGCCCTCGCGCATGTTAGGTTTCAGGTCAGAGTTGTAGAGCGCCGCCTGCAATTCGTCCGGCGCCAGCACCATGACGACATCGGCCCATTTTGCCGCCTCGGCGGGTTTGAGCACCTTGATGCCGACCGCCTCGGCCTTCTGCGCCGAGGCCGAGCCGGGGCGCAGCGCGACGACGACGTCCTTACATCCGCTGTCGCGCAGATTGTTGGCGTGGGCATTGCCCTGGCTGCCATAGCCGATGACCGCGACCTTCTTGGCCTTGATCAGGTTCACATCGGCGTCGCGGTCGTAATAAACGCGCATGGTCGTCTCCTTCGTGCGAATTCCTAGAACTGACCCACGCCACGGGCAATCGCCACCGCGCCGGTGCGTGATACTTCGACCAAACCCAAAGGCTCCATCAGCGTAATGAACGCATTGAGCTTTTCGGACGACCCGGTCATCTCAAAAACAAAGCTTTCGGTTGTCGAGTCGATGACGCGGGCGCGGAACACGTCGGCGAGGCGGAGCGACTCGATCCGGTGCTCGCCCTTGCCGACGACCTTGATCAGCGCCAGCTCGCGCTCGACATGCGGGCCCTCGTCGGTCAGATCGTGGACCTTGCGCACCGGCACGAGGCGCGAAAGCTGCGCCTTGATCTGCTCGATGATCATCGGCGTGCCGGAGGTGACCACGGTGATCCGCGACAAATTGTTGGCGCGGTCGACCTCGGCGACAGTTAGGCTGTCGATGTTATAGCCGCGCCCCGAAAAGAGGCCGACGACGCGCGCCAGGATGCCCGGCTCGTTGTCGACCAGGACCGCGATGGTGTGCCGCTCGATATCGGCCACACCTACACCAGCACCATGCCCTCTTCCGAGACCGGCTTTTTCGCCTCGTCCTCGGGGCCGAGCAGCATCTCGTTATGGGCCGCGCCGGAGGGGATCATCGGAAAGCAGTTCTCAAGCTCGTCGACGGCGATATCCATCACCACCGCGCCCGGCGTATCGAGCATAAAGCGGATGGCGTCATCGAGCTTCGCCGGGTCGGTAACCCGCATCCCCTTGGCGCCGAAGGCCTCGGCGAGCTTGACGAAATCGGGCAGCGCCGCGGTGTAGCTCTCCGAATAGCGGCCGCCGTGCAACAGCTCCTGCCACTGGCGCACCATGCCCATGTATTGGTTGTTGAGGATGAACGCCTTCACCGGTAGCCGGTATTGGCAAATCGTCGACATCTCCTGGATGTTCATCAGAATCGACGCCTCGCCTGCGATGTCGATGACGAGCGCGTCCGGGTGCGCGACCTGCACCCCGACCGCGGCGGGCAAGCCGTAGCCCATCGTGCCGAGCCCGCCCGAGGTCATCCAATGGTAGGGCTTCTCGAACTTGAAGAACTGCGCCGCCCACATCTGGTGCTGGCCGACCTCGGTGGTGATGAATGGGTCGCGATCTTTGGTCAGCGCGTAGAGCCGTTCCAGCGCGTATTGCGGCTTGATCACATCCTTGCGGCCGCGGTCGTAGCGCAGGCAGTCGCGCGACTGCCACTCTTCGATCCGACCCCACCATCTGGCGCGCCCGGCAGGCGGGCGCTTCGGCGCCACCTTGGCCCAGCCCGCGATCAGCGCCGCCAGCGCTTGGCCGCAATCGCCGATGATCGGCACATCGACCCGCACGTTCTTGTTGATCGAGGACGGATCGATGTCGATGTGGATCTTCTTCGAATTCGGCGAGAAGGCGTTGAGCCGTCCGGTCACCCGGTCGTCGAAGCGCGAGCCGACCGCGATCATCACGTCGCAATCGTGCATGGCGTTATTGGCTTCGTAGGTGCCGTGCATCCCGACCATGCCGAGGAAATGCGGGTCGCTCGCCGGCAGCGCACCAAGGCCCATCAAGGTCAGGGTGCAGGGCGCGTCGACAAGCCGCACGAATTCGGTAAAGCGGGCGCAGGCCTCAGGCCCCGAGTTGATCAGCCCGCCGCCGCCATAGATCAGCGGCCGCTCGGCCTTGGCGATGAGCGCCAACGCCTCATCGATCCGCTTCGCGTCAGGTTTTGTCTGCGGCCGGTAGCTCTTGTGCTCGACATGCACGGGCTCGGAATAAGGGCCGAGCGCGAACAGCACATCCTTTGGCAGGTCGATCACCACCGGACCGGGCCGGCCGCTTTTGGCGATGTAGAAGGCCTCGTGCATAACGCGGGCGAGATCATTGACGTCGCGGACCAGGTAATTGTGCTTGGTGCACGGCCGGGTGATGCCGGTAGTGTCGGCCTCCTGGAAGGCGTCGTTGCCGATCAGATGCGTCGGCACTTGCCCGGTGAGGCAAACCACCGGCACCGAATCCATCAGCGCGTCGGTGAGCCCTGTCACCGCATTGGTCGCGCCCGGGCCGCTCGTCACCAGGACGACGCCGACCTTGCCGGTCGAGCGGGCATAGCCTTCGGCGGCATGCACCGCGCCGCCCTCCTGGCGAACGAGGACGTGACGCAGATTATTCTGCTTGAACAGCGAGTCGTAGATCGGCAAGACCGCGCCGCCGGGATAGCCAAATACGACATCGACGCCCTGATCCACGAGCGACTTGATGACGATATCCGCTCCACTGATCGGCTCGGCCGACATGACTTTCTCCATGCCCGGAACGCACAGCGCGCCGACCGAGGGCCGGCGCGAGAGCTGCACCGTACCAGCTATCGTCAGCGGGTCAACAGAAATCGATCAATAAAATGGCGTGAGCAGTGCAAAAAACTTTCCGAATATTGCTCAGCGCAGGTCAAATCCGCGTCGAGCTGATGGCGAAACCAGGTCGTCTGGCGCTTGGCGTAGCGCCGAGTCGCCGTCTGCGCCGCGGCGATGGCGTCGGGGAGCGCGATCTCGCCACGCAAATGGCGCATCAACTCCGGCACGCCGACCGCCTTCATCGCCGGTAGACTGGGGTCGAGACCGCGCGCCATCAGCGCCCGCGCCTCGTTGAGCCCGCCCGCTTCGATCATCGCCACGAAACGTGCGTCGCTGGCGGCGTAGAGGGCCGCGCGCGGCGGCGTCAGCAGCAGGGTCGCGAAGCGATACGGCGCCTGCGTCACCGCTTGCCGTTGCCAACCTCCAATCGGGCGCCCGGTGGCGCGCACCACCTCATAGGCGCGCGTGAGCCTGGTGCGGTCTCCCGGCGGAAAACGCGACGCGGCATCGGGGTCGAGCCGCCCCAGCTCCCCCCTAAACACGGTCCCGCCCAGCCGTTGGTATAGCTCGGTCGCCTCGGCGCGGATCTCGGGCGGAATGTCCGACACCGGCGCCAGACCTTGCATGAGCGCGCGCAAATAAAGACCGGTGCCGCCGACGACGATTGGCAACCGACCCACGCCAATCGCCGCTTCGATCTCGATCAGCGCCAACTCGCGCCAGCGCGCCACCGAGCCGCGCTCGGCAGCGTCGAGGACGCCGTAAAGCCGCTGTGGCACCCGGGCTTCCGCCGCCGCGTCGGGTCGCGCCGACAAGATCCTCAGGTCGCGGTAGAGTTGCTGGCTATCGGCATTGATGACCGTGCCGCGGTAGGCCTCAGCGAGGTCGAGCGCCAGAGCGGATTTGCCGCTGGCGGTTGGTCCGGCGATGATGACGACCGCAGGTTTACTGGAGCTTGAGACTTGGCCCTCGTCCTCACCCTGATCGCCGCTCCGGACGCCGAGGCCGCGCTGCCCGGCTGCGCCGCCGCGCTCGGCGGCGTGGTCGATTGGCTGGCGCCGACCGCCTGCGACATTGCCGTCGACGCTGAAGCGGCGGAAGTGGAAGCGGCGGCGCGGGCGGCGATCGTCGATCGGCCGATCGACGTCGTGGTTCAGCCAGCGGCGGGGCGCAAGAAACGCCTGCTGGTCGCCGACTTCGAATCGACGATCATCGAGAACGAGATGCTCGAGGAGCTGGCCGATTTCCTCGGTATGCGCGCGCATGTCGCCGAGATTACAAGGCGGGCGATGAATGGCGAGATCGATTTCGTTGCCGCTCTTAACGAGCGCGTGGCGCTGCTGCGCGGCCTGCCGGCGAGCGTCCTCGATGAGGCCGCCTCGCGCATCCGCCTGATGCCGGGCGCGCAAACGCTCATCGCGACGCTCCGCCGCGCCGGTGTCTATACCGCGCTGGTCTCGGGCGGGTTCACGGTCTTCGCCGAGCCGGTCGCCGCGCGGCTCGGCTTCGACCGTGTCGTCGCCAACCGGCTCGACATCGCGGACGGCAAGCTGGCGGGGACGCTGACGCCGCCGATCGTCACCGGCGCAACCAAGCGCGACACGCTGCTGTCGCTCGCCGCGGAACTAGGCCTAGCCCGCGCGGAAACGATGGCGGTCGGCGATGGCGCCAACGATCTGCCGATGCTGCAGGAAGCCGGTCTCGGCATCGCCTTTCGCGCCAAGCCGGCGGTCGCCGCCGCGTCGCGCTGGCGCATCGACCACGCCGACCTCACCGCGCTGCTCTACGCGCAAGGCTACCGCGAGAGCGAAATCGCCGGATAACTATGGCGTATTTCCGCAACCGCAAGGTCAACCTTCTCAATCTGCATTACGCGATCCACGCGCTGGCAGCTACGGGCGGCGCGGCGTTCTTCGCGGTCTTTCTGCTCGGATCGGGTGTACCGGCACCAGGCGTGCTGGTGTCGATAGGACTCGTTCTGCTGGGCCGGTTCGCCATTCGCCCGATCGTGACCGCCTTCGCCTCCAGGCATGGATTGCGCGCGGCAGTCGTGGCCGGGACGCTGCTCAACGGGGTGCAATATCCGTTTCTGGCGGAGGTTCACGGCGTCGGCATCGCGTTGGCAATGCTGATCGCGATGTCCGCGATGGGCGAGACCGTCTATTGGACGACGTATCACGCCTATTTCGCGGCGCTTGGCGACGATGAGTTGCGCGGGCAACAAATCGGCGTCCGCGAGGCGATTGGCGCGGTCGTCGGTATCGTCAGCCCGCTCGGCACCGGTTGGATGCTGGTCACGTTTGGGCCGCGCATCGCGTTCGGCACAATGGGGGTGATCGCCGCGCTGGCGGCGGCGCCGATCCTATGGGCGCCGGAGGTCCGGGTACCGCGGGCGGCGCCCGGCGCCTTCAGGGCGGCGATACCCGGCATGCTGTTGTTCGCCGCGGACGGATGGCTGGTCTCGGGCTACGGGCTGGTCTGGCAAATCGCGCTATTTTCGTCGCTGCACGACAGCATCCTCGCCTATGGCGGGGCGCTGGCCCTCGCCGCCCTTGTTGGCGCCGTCGCCAGCCTGACGCTCGGCCGGCACATCGATGCGGGCCACGGAGGGCGGGCGGTGTGGTACGCGGCCGGTACGGTAACGCTTATCGCCGGGCTGCGGCGATCGCCACCGGCAACGCCGCCTTCGCCGTGCTGGCGAACGCGCTGGGCGCGTTTGGCGCCTGTCTTTACGTGCCGACGATGATGACCGCGGTCTACACGCTGGCCAAGAGTTCCCCGTGCACGCTGCGCTTCCATGTCGCGACCGAGGGCGGCTGGGATATTGGCGGCTCGGCCGGCCTGCTCACCGCCGCCCTGCTTATCAGCCTTGGCGTCCCGCTGTCCGCGAGCATTCTAGTGTCGCTTCTCGGCATCGCTGCGATCGTCGCCATTTTGCGTCGCTTTTACCGGCTACCGCAGGCGCCCGCGCTCGCCGACTAGCTTTGGTCTAACCGCAGCGCGACGAAGCGCAGATCGCCCTGGCGTTCGATCAGCAATAGGATCGACTTGCGGCCAGATTTCTTCGCGTCGGCGACCTTGCCGGCGATCTGGGTGGCGTTCTTGACCGATTCCTGCGCCGCTTCCATGATCACATCGCCCGGCTTCAGCCCCTTTTCGGCGCCGGGGCCATCCTTCGCGACATCGACGATAACGACCCCCCTGGCATCGTCGCCAAGCGAGAATTTCTCCTTCAAATCGGGCGTCACGTCGGAGAGCGTCATGCCGAGCGCGGTCACCGTGTCGGCGGTGGCTTTCGGCGTTGGCTTGGGATTGTCCGTCGCGCTGGCGGTCTCGGTCTCGCTAAGCCGGCCGACCTTGACCTGGAGCGCGGCTTCCTGGTGCTTGCGCCACACCGTCACCGGCACCAGCTTGTCGACCGGCGTCTCGGCGACCAACCGCGGCAGGTGCCGCATATCGATGACCGGCTTACCGTCGAAGGTGAGGATCACGTCGCCGGGCTGAATGCCGGCGGATTGCGCCGGCCCGTTATCGGTGACGCTGGCGACAAGCGCGCCTCTCGCCTTGTCGAGGCCGAGGCTCTCGGCGATCTCATCGCTGACCCCTTGGATGCGGACACCAAGCCAACCGCGATGCACGATGTGGTCCGGCTCGTTGATCAGCTCGCCCACTACCACCTTCGCCAGCGACGACGGGATCGCGAAGCCGATGCCGATCGACCCACCCGAAGGCGAGTAGATCGCGGTGTTGATGCCGATCACCGCCCCATCCATGTTGAACATCGGCCCGCCCGAATTGCCGCGGTTGATCGAGGCGTCGGTCTGCAGGAAATCGTCGTACTTGCCGGAGTTGATGTCGCGCTGGCGCGCCGACAGGATGCCGGCGGTCACGGTGCCGCCGAGCCCGAACGGATTGCCGATCGCCAGCACCCAGTCGCCGACGCGCGAAACATCGCTGTCGCCCCAATCGACAGCGGTGAGCGGCTTGTCGGCCTTGACCTTGAGCACGGCAATGTCGGTGTCCTTGTCGCGGCCGACGACTCCAGCCTTCAGGCTGGTATTATCGTGGAGGATGACGGTGATCTCGTCGGCGTCGGCGATGACGTGGTTGTTGGTGACGACATACCCATTCGCATCGACGATGAAGCCGGAGCCGAGCGAGGTGGCCTTACGCGCGTCGGGGTCGGGATCGGCGTTGTTCTGCTTATTGTGGTTGAAGAAATCCTTGAAGAACTCTTCGAACGGCGAGCCCGGTGGAAGTTGCGGCAGGTCGGGCGAGGCCTTCCCAGTGTGCTGCTCGGTCTTGACCGTTTGAGTGGTCGAGATATTGACCACCGCGGGCAATAATTTTTCGGCAAGATCGGCGAAGCTGTCGGGAGCCGGGCGCGCCGCCGCCTGGTGAAGACCGACCGGCGCCACACCGACTGGAACCGCCGTCAGCAGCACGGCAAGCGCGACGACGGCCATCCGCCGGACGCGCGGTAGGGGAAACAGCGACACCGTCGTCAACTCCTGAAAGAAACGGCGAGCGGCAGACGGCCTACCCCAAGCGCCGGCAGCCTCGCCGAGGCGAGCTTACGGGAGAAGCGCGTCGCAAACCAGAATCTTCGCGCGATGTGTGCTAATGCCGCAACACCCAGACCAGCGTCACGCCAAGGCAGGCGGCGATCAGCCCGGCGGTTCGCAGCGCCTGCACCGGGGTCGACATCGTGCGCACCGCGAGCCGCTTCATCGACTCCGGCATCAGCGCGTAGAGAACGCCCTCGATCACCAGGATGAGGGCGATTGCGGTCGCAAAGTCCCGCATCGCCAAACACCCGAGGATCAGTGTTGCGCTGCTGGGGCTGGCGAGGCCGGAACCGTTCCCGATAGTCCGTTGAAGAACCGGAAGAAGTTGCTGTCGGGGCTGAGGACGAACGAGGTGTCCTTGTTGTTAAGCGCGTTGCGGTAGGCCTGCAGCGAACGATAGAAGGCGAAAAACACTTTATCCTGGCTGTAGGCGTCGGCGTAGATCTTGATCGACTGAGCATCGCCGTCGCCGCGTACGCGCTGCGCATCGCGCTGCGCCTCGGCGAGGATCACCGTACGGTCGCGCTCGGCGGTGGCGCGCACCGTTTGCGCCGCCTCGGCGCCCTCGCCGCGGTATTGCGACGCTTGCTGCTGGCGCTCCGACACCATGCGCGCATAGATGGCCTGGCTGTTCTCCTCGGGCAGATCGGCGCGGCGTAAGCGGACATCGACGACCTCGACGCCGAACTCCTTGGCCTGCGCGCCGACCTCGTCACGGATCTGGATCATGATCGCGGCGCGCTTCGCCGAGAGAATGTCCGACAGCGTTACGTTGCCGAGCACCCGGCGCAGGCTGCCGCTGACGATCGAGGCGAGCCGCGTGCGCACACCCGCCTCGGTGCCGACCGTCTGGTAGAACAGCAGCGGATCGGTGATTTTGTAGCGGGAATAGGAATCGACGACGACCCGCTTCTGGTCGGAGACGATGACCTCCTCCGGCGGCGGTTCGAAATCGAGAACGCGCTTGTCGTAAATCACCACGTCCTCGATGAACGGCCGCTTGACCCACAGCCCCGGCTCGCTGATCTGCCGGCGCGGCTGGCCCAATTGCAGCACCAGCGCCGACTCGGTCTGGTCGACGATGAACAGCGAGCCGCGCATCAGAATGCCTGCGGCGATCAGCAACACCGCGACCGCGATCAGGATACGGCGGCTCATCACCGGGAACCCGTGCTGGGCGGCACCGCGCCGGATGGCGTCGATGGCGTCGTCGCGGATGCGGGCGGGGTGAGCGCGGGCAGGTTCGGCAACGGCAGATAAGGCAGCACGCCACCCTGGCCCAGGAGCGACTTGTCGAGGATGACCTTGTTGGTATTCCTGAGGACCTCCTCGATCGTCTCGATATAGAGCCGCTGGGCGGTTACGTCCGGAGAGACCTGATAGGCCTTGTAGACCGCGATAAAACGGTCGGCATCGCCCTGCGCGCGGGCGATGATCTCGGCGTGGTAAGCATCAGCGTCCTGGCTGATCTGCGCCGCGGCGCCGCGTGCCTTCGGCAGGATATCGTTGCGGTAGGATTCCGCCTCGTTGCGCAATCGTGCGCGGTCGGCGAGGGCGCGCTGCACGTCGCGGAACGCTTCAATGACCGAAGCCGGCGGATCGACCTTGGCGAGCTGAACCTGGGTGATATCGATCCCGGCGCCGTAGGAATCCAGGATGCGTTGCAGCAGCTTCTGGGTATCCGCCTCGATCTTGCCACGGCCCTCGGCGAGCGCGTCGGCGATCTTGGTCTGGCCGACAATCTCGCGCATCGCGCTTTCGGACGCCGATTTCACCGTGGTGTCAGGCGCGCGGATGTTGAAGAGAAAGGCCTTCGCGTCCTTGACCACCCAGAACACGGTGAAGTTGATGTCGACGATGTTCTCGTCGCCGGTCAGCATCAGCGCTTCTTCGGGCTGCTGACGATTTCCATTTATGCCCACTTCGCCCGAGCGGTATCCGACTTCGGTGCGGTTGACCCGGGTGACGCTCGGTGTCAATGCGCTCTCGATCGGGATCGGCAGGTGGTAGTTGAGGCCCGGTTGGGTCATCCGGTCGTAGGCGCCGAAACGCAGGACGACGCCAGCTTCGTCGGGCTGCACGCGATAGAAGCCGCTCGCCAACCAGAGGACGACAATCACGGCGACGGCGATCGCGATAAGAGTGCCCATGTTGTAGCCGCCCGGCAGCAGCTGGCGGAACCGTTCCTGGCTGCGGCGCAGCATTTCCTCGAAATCGGGCGGGCGAGGACCGGGGCCGCGCGGGCCGGAGGCGCCGCCGCCATTGTCATCGCCACCACCGCCGCGGCCGCCGCCCCAAGGGCCGCCACCTCTGCCGCCCCCGCGCCCGCCTCCCCAAGGGCCGCCGCGTTCGCTCATCCAGATCATTGCGCCTGACGCCTTTTTGGTGCGGCCGCCGGATCGCCGCGGATAGAGGGCGCGCGCGCAGATGTTGTCAAGTTTATCCGGCGAGCCTATTTCCCGGTAAGTTCCACCCCCGCCCGTCGGAGAATGCGATGGCCGCCGTCACCGAGCGACAGATTCTCGACGCGCTGGGAAAAGTGCGCGACCCCGACAAGGGCGGCGACCTCGTCTCACTCAACATGGTCACCGGCATCGTCATCCGCGACGGCAATGTCGGGTTCGCGATCGAGGTGGAGTCCGAGCGCGGGCCGCATCTCGAACCGCTGCGCAAGGCCGCCGAGGCGGCGGTCGAGGCGCTGCCCGGGGTCCTCTCGGTGACCGCGGTGCTAACCGCCGAGGCACAGCCACCGCAGGCCCAGCGGCCGGCGCCGCAGGCGCACAGTCACGGCCAGGGGCCGGCGGCGCAGATCGGCCGGCGCGGTGCGGTGCCCGGGGTCGGCGCCATCGTCGCGGTTGCCTCGGGCAAGGGCGGGGTCGGCAAATCGACGGTCGCCGCCAACCTCGCCCTTGGGCTCAAGGCCAACGGGCTCTCGGTCGGGGTGCTCGACGCCGACATCTATGGGCCGTCGATGCCGCGTATGCTGGGGATCAGCGGCCGGCCGCAGACCGTGGACGGCAAGACCCTGCGTCCGATGGAGAATTACGGGATCAAGTGCATGTCGATGGGGTTCCTCGTGCCCGAGGACACCGCGATGATCTGGCGCGGGCCGATGGTGATGAGCGCGCTCAACCAGATGCTGCGCGACGTCGCCTGGGGCGAGCTCGACATCATGGTCGTCGACCTGCCGCCCGGCACCGGCGACGCGCAGCTGACGATGGCGCAACAGGTGCCGCTCGCCGGCGCTGTTATTGTTTCGACCCCGCAAGACATCGCGCTGATCGACGCGCGCCGCGGGCTCTCGATGTTCCACAAGGTCAATGTGCCGGTCCTCGGCATCATCGAGAACATGAGCTATTTTCTCTGCCCGCATTGCGGTGAGCGCAGCGAAATTTTTTCGCATGGCGGTGCGCGCCGCGAGGCCGAACGGCTCGGGGTGGAGTTCCTCGGCGAGGTGCCGCTCGACGCGCAGATCCGCGAGACCTCGGATGAGGGCCGCCCGATCACCGTGTCGGAGCCCGGCTCACCGCACGCCCTTCTCTTCCGCGAGATCGCCGCCAAGGTCTGGGCCAAGGTGTCGGGCGAAGGCGCCCGCCGCGCCCCGCCGCGCATCGTGGTGGAATAGATGACATCGCGCCTCATCCTGGCCGTGCTGGTCGCGCTGGTCGCGCTCTGTCAAAGCGCGCGCGCCGACCCCGACGCGCTGTGGAAGATCATCAGCGAGAAATGCCTGCTCAACGAGCGCGAGTACGGTCAGCCGGCGCCCTGCGCGGTCGTCGATCTCGATGACGGCGAGGCGAAAGGCTATGTCGTGATGAAGGACCGCGACGGCGCGACGCAATACCTGGTGATGCCGACCGCGAAGATCACCGGCATCGAGGACCCGGCGGTGCTCGCGCCGGGCGCGGCGAACTATTTCGCCGACGCCTGGCTGCAGCGCCACTACACGACTGACGCCGCGAAGGCCGCCCTGCCGCGCGAGGCGCTAAGTCTCGCAGTCAATTCGGCGTTTGGCCGCTCGCAAAACCAGTTGCACATCCATATCGACTGTGTCCGCGCCGATGTGCGCGACGCGGTGCAGCGCCAGCTCGCGTCGATCGGCGACAAATGGGCGCCGCTGGCCGAACCTCTCGCCGGTCACCGCTACCGCGCGATGCGGGTTCTGGGCGACGATCTCGCGGCCAACCCGTTCACGCTCCTCGCCGACGGCATCCCCGGCGCGCGCGAGGCGATGGGCAAACAGACACTGGTCGTTCTCGGCGCGACGCTACCGGACGGCAAGCCCGGCTTTGTCATCCTCGACGACGAGCTCAATTTGCCGGTCAACGACCGCGCTTCCGGAGAGGAATTGCAGGACCACAACTGCGCCATCGCGCACCAATAGGCGTGCTAATCTCCCGGCAAATCGTGGAGGAGACGCCATGCTGCCGACCCCGGGCTTTCATCACATCCATCTGAACGCGGTCGACCCCGACGCGGCGATCGGCTGGTACACGCGGCAATTCCCCTGCACCCGCAAGGGCGAGTGGGGCGGCGAGCCGGCGCTCAAATCCGACAACGAGGTGATGGTGTTGTTCACCAAGGTCGACAAACCGCCGGCGCGGCTGCCGCAGAGCGCGATCTGGCATTTCGGCTGGCATGTCACCGACTCGCAGAAGACCGTCGCCGAGTTCAAGCAGCGGCCCGAGGTTCACATGTGCCCGCTCTATGTCGAGGAGAGCGGCGGCGAAGTGTTCGTCTCGAGCGACACCTGGCCCAATATCGGCAACACGCTCGGCCGCACCAAGGCGCAGATCGCCGAGGCCAAGGCGCAGCACATCGAGCCGACCCGGACCGGTGGTTTCGCCTACATGGAGGCGCCCGAGCACACGCTCGTTGAGATCGCCGGCAACCACGGCCAGGAGCGGTTCAACCACGTGCATATGTGGCAGGAAGACCCGTTCTGCGCTCTCATCTGGTACCAGAAGCATCTCAACGCGCCGCTGCGCCCCGGCTATGACGGCACCACCCTCACCGAGGCGAACTGCAAAGTGCCGCGTCACCCGGACCGCACCTGGCCAGCCCTGAAGCAGGAAGGCATGTTCCGCACCCCGCGCGCCGGGGTCGAGTTCGGCGACGTGTCGCTGATCTGGTACGCCAACCAGGGCTCGGGGCCGCTGGTCAGCCCCTTGGGCCAGCAGCAGGACCATATCGCGCTGTCGGTCGGCGACCTCGACGCCTGGATCGACAAGCTCAAGGGCGAAGGCGTCAAGTTCCTCGACGGCCCCTATACGCTCGGGCCCACCCGCGCGGCGATGATCGAAGGCCCGAGCAAGGAAGCCATCGAGCTGGTCGAGACGCGCTAGATCGCCGCGATCGCCTCGATCTCGATGAGAAAATCAGGGGTCGCCAGCGCCGACACCGCGACCATCGTGCTGGCCGGGGCCTTGCCGCCAAAGAACTCGTTGCGGATCGGCCCGTATTCGGCGCGGTTGCGCATGTCGGTGACGTAGGTGTTCATCTTGACGATATTGGCGATCGTACCGCCGCCGGCCTCGACCTGGGCCTTCAGCGCCGCCAGGACGCCGCGCGTCTGCGCCGCGAAGTCGCCGGGATGGGCGCAGTTGCCCGTGGCGTCGTAATCGACCTGCCCAGCAATATAGAGGGTGGTCTGCGCGCCCGTCACCTTGACCGCCTGCGCGTAGATCGGCGGGTCGTAGACGCTCTTGGCGGCGTATTTCTCGATGTTCGGCATCATTTACTCCTTGGGCTGCTCGTTCAGGGCCGAGTGTCGACCACATCCTGAGCGAAGATCATTTCTTCCTGGCCAACCAGCGCCGGGTCGCCGGGCGATTTGAGGTAGCGGGCGAAGAGCCACACCCCGTCCTTGGGGTTGTCGACGATCTCGGCCTCGGCGCCGCTCAATAGCACCACCGTCGTGCCGGCGGCGAGATCGCGGACATTGATCGGATAGCTCATTTCGCCGCTTCGGCCTGCACGGGCGAATTGCGCCGCCAGCTCATCAACTCGTCCCAGCTATCGGCCTCCATGAACTGCGCCCAGCGGCCGTAGAGGTTGCGCATCGGTTCCTCGCTTGCCTGGATGCTGGTGATGTCGATGACCCGGCCGGGCATGCGGAACCCCTCGAATTCGTAATCCTCGACCGCGTGGCCCAGACCCATCTCGTAAGTGTAGGGATGGCGCCGGGCGATCACCCCGCGGCTGGCGGCATGGGCGTAGTTCCAGTTCTCCATGTCGTCCTGCTCGGTCATCCCGGCGGGGCCCGAATAGCGGATGTAATAGTCGCGCAGGAAATTCTTGACCGCTTGCGGCGCGTCGCGGTCGACAAAGAAAAAGCGCCACACCTCAGTCTGGTGCGCGCTTTTCGGGTGCCACACCGCGATCGTGCGCGGCTGGCGCGGCAGCAGCGCGACATTGGGGAAAATTTCGCCCGGCGCGCCGATCAGCCTCGCATTGGCGCCAGGGCGCTTGCGGCGCTCCTCCTCGCAATGGCGGAAATACTCCGCCACCTCGGGCGAGTTCTGATAGGCGGGCTGCGGCTGGTGGTCCTTGGGCAAGAGGTAGGTGATCGTTTGGTGGCCGCGGTCGGCAATCGCGACATGTAGCTTGCGGGCGACATTGAGCTCGTTGTAGTCGCGCCGGCTCTTGCCGCTGGGGCCGACCCCGACCAAATCGACCGAGCGGTGCGAGATGTTGTGATACGAGTCGCCGCTGAAATTCTCGGCGGGGAACTTCCAGTTGCACGGAATGAGCCATTTCTGCACGCCGCCGAGGAGTTCGGCCTGGCCCTCGCGGCCGTCCCAACCATCGAGGATCAGGTCGAGAAAGCGGCGGAATTCTCCCAAATATTCGAGAAACGGCGGCGCGCCGGCATCCCAATTGGCCCAGACGGTGCCCTTGTAGCAGGCGAGCTGCGCGACCTCGACGAGGCCCCATTTGGATTTGTCGAGCGCGGAATGGTAGGCCTCGCGGAAATACGGCACGCCGACCAACGCGCCGTCCGTGCCATAGCTCCAGCCGTGATAGGGGCAGGTGAACACCGTGGTGTTGCCGTCGTCGTAGCGGCACACCTTCATCCCGCGATGGCGGCAGGAATTGAGGAACACGTGCACCGCTCCGGCGCGGTCGCGGCAGAGGATCACCGACTCCTCGCCCATCCGCGAGACGAAGAAATCGCCGGGGTTGGGGATCTGGCTCTCGTGGCCGACGAAGAGCCAGGAGCGGGCAAAGACCCGCTCTTGCTCCTGCGCGTAGATATCGTCGTTGACGAAAATCTCGCGGCTGATCTGCCCCGTCGAAAGATCGACGAGGCCGGGGCGGTAACCGTTGGTGCCGTTCATCGCCATCGCCGTGCCTTCCTTTCCGCTCCCGGGCGAACGAGCTTACCCCTCTCCGCCCAATGGGGGGAGAGGGAGGGACCCATCGCGAGGCGATGGGAGGGTGAGGTGGGCATACGCCGGCGTTTCCCCCACCTCACCTAGCCTCTCCGCCCCCGGGGGCGGAGAGGTAGTGGCTCAAAAGAAAAACGTCAGGTTCTTGGTCAGCAGCACATTCTGGTCGAGGATGATCTTGCGCCGCGCGATCAGCCAGCCCTCACCATCCTTTGCGCCATTGGGCCGCCGCAACGTATCCTCGCGCTTGCCGACGAGGAAATCGGTCTCGGTCTCGACCCGGTTGCGGTAGATGAGGAACCGGCACTTGGCGGTGACCTCCTGCGGGTCGGCCACCGAGGGCGTCGCCTCCAGCAGCTGCACGTTCGACACCAGATGGGCGATGCGCGATTGCGGCTCCTCGGCCCAGTGGATGCCGGTCTGGATTTGTTTGACGCGCCTGGTCAGCGTCTCCTTGCCCTCGTCGAACCAGGCGATATCGGCGCCCTCGCGGGTGAACTCGCGGCCGGTGGTGTCGCCGTATTTGACGTTGCGCCGCATCGGCATCCAGTAGCGGATGTCGTCTGCCAGCAGCGCCAGCCAGTCGTCGTAGTGCCGTTCGTCGAGCAGCTCGGCCTCGGCGTAGAGGAATTCGGCGATCTCCTGCGCGAGGAGCAGCCGGGCTTGGCGATCGTCGCTCATTTTTTGCCTCCGCTGCGCAGCTCGACCCCGGCCATCGCTTCGAGCACGCGGGCGACGACCGGAAACCCCTCCTGGCCCCAGCCCTGCGCCTGGGCGCGCTGGTAGATGTCGGAGGCGAGCGCGCCGAGCGCCGCCGGGGCGCCGACATCGCGCGCCAGCTGGCAGGCGAGCGCGACATCCTTGGCGACGATGTCGAGCGTGCCGCCGGAAATGAACGTGCCGGGGAGCACGCCGCGCGGGATGTTGTCGAAGGTGCGCATCTGCCCGGCGCTGACCGGCACGATCTTGGCGAGCGTGTCGAGATCGATCCCGGCCTTGGCGGCGATCAGCATCCCCTCGATCGCCGCGATAAAGCCGGTGTAGCCGAGATATTGCGTCACCAACTTGGCGGTGGCGCCGGCGCCGCTCGGCCCGACATGAAAGACATTGGCGGCGATCGCCTCGAACAGCGGCTTGTAGCGGGCGAAGCCGGCCTCGCTGGCGCCGACCATCGCCGTCATGTTCGGCGGGCGGCCGCTGACCGGCGCGTCGATCAGCTCGACCCCGCGGGCGCGACACGCCTCGGCGACGCGGGCGACGGTCTTCGGCGAATTGGTGGTGAGGTCAATATGCACCGCGCCTTCCCGCAAGCCGGCGAGGATGCCGGTCTGCGGCTCCAGCATCGCCGCCTCGAACTCAGCGGGGCCGGGGAGCGAAGTGAACACCGCCTCGCTGTCGCGCGCCGCGGCGAAACTGCTATCGGCAGCGGTCGCGCCCTTGGCGCACAGCGCGGCGGTCGCCTCGGGGCGGCGGTCGTAGACGGTCAGCGCGTGCCCGGCCGCGACCAGGCACGACGCGATCGGCGCCCCCATCGTCCCGGTGCCGACAAAGCCAATCCGCATCGCCGCGCCTCGCCTTGTTTCAGGCATCATCGACCTGACCTAGGTGGCGAGCAAGCCGCCATTACTTCGTGTCGGCTTTCGTCCGAACGATGAAGTCGATATACGGCAGCATCCAGCGCAACTGGCCTAAGTTTTCGGCGATTCGTCTAAGTGGCTCTTCGTTGGCTATAACAAATCGGCGGAAAGGCGCGAGCATCCTTAAGCGCTCGTTGATCTCAGCCTGGGTCATCTCCTTCAGGCGGTCCACATCATCCCCAAGTGCGGTGCTCGCAGCTGAAAACCACTTCGACTTCTTCAAGCTTTCATATGCGACGGCGGCTGCAAGGCCGCCGACGGCGGCACCGTTACCGCCCGCGGCGGCCACGCCGACCGGGAGCAACGCACCCAACGAGGCGGCGGCAATTATTACGGTCATTGCATTCTTAATCGTTGCCGTCCCGAATGCTGCACCCCGTTCTGGATGAGGACCAACACCTACGCTATCTGCGGCGCCCGCAACTAATTCGGCGGCAGATGGCTCTATTACGTCTGGTGCCTGTTTAAGCGCGATAGCTACGGCTTGAGCATCAGCTTTCAGTGCTACCTGCTGTTCCCTCGTGAGACGAAAGCGATCTGCCTGATCCTGTAATTCCCGTCCATCTGACGTAGATAAAATCAGTGGGCCATGTAACATCAATAAGGATTCAAGCGCCGCCTGAGCAGTGTCTTCAAGCGGTGGCAAGAGCCGTTCCTCAGCAATTCGTCCCGCAGTCGCCGCGGTATTTTCGAGTCTTATTCCCAACCCAAAGATGACTCCCCAACGAATCTCCTTAGGTTCATAGCTGATGGCGCGTCGATACTCCCGGACATCTCGCAGCAGTTCTGGATAGACATTTGTTGCCCCAAGATGACGAGCCAAGTCATCCGCAGCCGTCTGGACCAGCGGTAGTAGTTGAGTGATTCGAGCTTCGTCGTATTCCATCAAGATCGACCGGTGCCGACAAGCCTAAGCCGGGTTCCGCCTGCTAACCCAAAGGTAGGATTAATACTTTGCGGTGGGATAGGCTGGGGAGACGTGTCTTCTTGAAGGAGTCGATGAAGTTCTTCGTTAGCAATTTTTGGACTAAATTTCCATAACGACTCGCGGACTGTTGCAATTTCTAGAGGAAGGCGATCTTCATCTATCGTACCGGCAAGATGTCTTTCATACCACTCAACTAGGATTTCCCAACCCTGATCTGTTTCAAGAAGTACTTTTCTCAGTGTATTCCAAGCCTCCTGCTCTCGAGTAGATAACTCAGACAGCTGGGTCGACTTTATTGGCGATCCCTGCGAAGTTGTAGCCGTATTCGACAAATCCTTCTGACGTTGAGACCGTAATTTGAGCAATATCATCGCTCCGAAGAGCAATAAAACGTAAATTAACAGAATGAAATATATTGTCAGCATATTTTCAGGGCCTATCATCAAACACAGCCGCACCGACATTTGCACAGAACCAGAGACTCGTAGTAACGATGAATAACCACGTACAGGAAAAAAGCTTTCCTGAGATATTTAGAGCGTCGTCAAATGCGTACACCAACCAAATCGCTATCTCTATTCCAAAATAGATAAATGCTGATATCACAAATAATTCGTAATCCTTCTTCGACAATCTAACTATTTCTAATCTAATGTTGACCGCTTGTAAAATAACAAATAGGACAAAGTGAAATGCTCGCGGTAAATCAGCAACCTGATTCACGACAAAGACAGGTGAATTTGCTAAGATAACGCCGAGCAGCGCTCCTATTGGAATGTTCACTAAAGAAAGCTCCTATTGGAATGTTCACTAAAGAAAGCATTGTGTCGTCGTTCTTAAGCCAATCGTCAAGGGAAGCGCATTAAGCCATCATTCTGCATATCGGCCAAGTACAGCCATCAGTTCGCGCCATTCGCGGGGGGAGAGGCCGCTGTCTTTCTGCTCGACCTGTTCGCCGGCGAGGAGGCGCTGGATCACTTTGATCCCGGTCGCCGAGATCGAGGCGGCGTTCATCCGGTATTCGAGGAAGGCGGCGTGGGCGAGCGGGACCCAGCGTTCGAGCGTGCCGATCATCGCGTCGGCATAGGCGCGGATCTCATATTGCGCGTGAGGATCGGCTCGTAACCCCAGGAAATTCATCAGATTATGGAGATCCGTTTTCCAATACCATTGGGTGTAGAAATTCAACGACAGGTTCATTCGCGCCAGCTCGCGGGCGAGGCCGGGCCAGGTGGGATCGGCCGGGTTGCCGGATGCATCCTCGTTGAGCATCTCGGCATAGCCGGCATAGGCGCGCTCGGCATCCTCACGCAGCAGGTCGAGGACGCGCTTGGCCGCCGCGCCTTCGAGCACGTCGCCGCGCCCCTGGCGGTTGGTCGTCGCCTGCGCCGCGAGGTGCTCGGGCGCGGGGATGTAAAACTCGTTGTCGAGGATCGAATAGCGCGCCGAGTACTCATTGACGTTGGCGGTGCGGTGCCTGATCCACTGGCGCGCGACAAAGATCGGCAGTTTGACGTGGTACTTGATCTCGCACATCTCGAACGGGGTGGTGTGGCGGTGCCGCATCAGATAGCCGATGAGGCCCTTGTCCTCGCTCACCCGCCGGGTGCCGCGGCCGTAGGAGACGCGCGCCGCCTGAACGATCGCGCCGTCATCGCCCATGTAGTCGATGACCCGGACAAAGCCGTGGTCGAGCACCGGCAGCGCCTCGTAGAGAATGTCTTCCAGCGCCGGCACGGTGGCGCGGCGGGTCGGGCGGGTTTCGCCCCGCTCGCTCTCGATTTCCTTCCGCTGCTCGTCGGTGAGCGGCATGTCGTCTCCCACAGCGCCGCGCGGACACGATTGCGCTCGGCGATTGCGTTCCCTGGGGGCGCATCCTATATCTCCATTGTCGGGCAACCGACTATGGCGATAAACGGCTTATGGAATAGGCGTTGCGGACCCGGGGGCGGTACCCGGCGCCTCCACCAATTACCGCCGGTTTCGGTGAGAATCGAGCCGGCGGCTTATGGGGGCGAAACAGGCTCGACGCGCGTAGTAAAGATAAGAACCGTCGCTCGGCATGATACCACCGTTATCGGGTCATAACTTAGTTGCGAACGATAACTTCGCATCAGAGGCACTCGCGGCCTAACTCCTCACGGAGTAAAAGCCTAAGGTAACTCGCGGTTCGGGGGGCACCGGGCAACAGAAGCCCCCCACTTAGGTTTGCGGGCTCCAGCGCGGGCGAGCGAGATGGCGCAGGATCTGTTCCACTACGACAAGATGGTCGAGCGCGCGCTGCGCAGCGTGATCCGCGATGCGCTGGTCCGCGCGGCGCAGGAGGGGCTGAAAAGCGCCCACCATTTCTACATCGGCTTCGCCACCAAGGCGCCGGGGGTGGCGATCCCGGCGCGGCTCGTCGAGCGCTATCCCGACGAGATGACGATCGTGCTGCAGCACCAGTTCTGGGATTTGGATGTCGGCGACGAACAATTCTCGGTGCTGCTGTCGTTCGACAAACAGGCCGAGCGGCTGACCATCCCCTTCGCGGCGATCCGCAGCTTTGCCGACCCCTCGGTCGAGTTCGCCCTGGCCTTCGCCGAACCGGCCGCTCCGCCGAGCAACGAGACGGCGCTGCCCGCGCCCGCCACGAAGCCGGTGAAGCTCGAAGCCGTGCCGAAGGAAGAAAAGGGCCAGGTCGTCACGCTCGACAGCTTCAGGAAGCGCTAGCTTTGGTTAGGCGTCGGCGAGTCCGTGCAAGAGCCCATTTTGCCGGGAAGGCGCCGGCCTGCTCACCCCAGCAGGCGCGTGAGCTCGTCCTTCAGCACGCGGTGGCATTCGCAGGCGCTGGCTTCCAGTCCCTTTGCGTCGAGGATCGTCAGCTGGTTACGGGTGTAGCGGATGAGCCCGGCCTGTTGGAGGGCTTGGGCCGCAACCGTCACACCGGCACGCCTCACGCCCAGCATGTAGGCCAAGAACTCATGAGTCATCGGAAGCGTGTCGGACTCAACTCGGTCGCGTATGGCCAGCAACCACCGGGCACAGCGCTGATTCACCGAGTGAAGCCGGTTGCAGATTGCGGATTGGGTGGCTTGAGCAAGCGCGAAGCGACTATATCGCAGCAATACCGAACGCAGTTCGCCGTCTCGGCGAAGCTCATCCTTGAGGACGGTCGCGCTCAGCTTCAGGGCTGAGCCTGGCGCCTGAACGACGCCACGAAGGGTTGAAATCTCGTCGCCAAGGACGACTGGAACACCGATCATCCCTTCCTTGCCAGCGATTCCGACCTCGATAAAGCCGCCGTTCTCCGTAGACGCAATCAGCGAGATCATTCCATTAAGCGGAAAATATACGAATTCGGTCAGATCACCCGCCTCGAAGAGTGCTTCCCTGAACACGAGGGGCACAGTTTGGAAATGCGGCGCGAGGCGTCGAAGTTCTTCGGGAGGGATAGCGGCAAGAAGGCGATTTTGAGAGATCGGAGTGATCTGGGGCGCTTGCAAAGACGCTCTCCCTCCATCTGGGGAAGAGCACGCACATCTCTTAGCCGCTAGCTTCCCGAAGATCGTGGCAGAGCGGTGTACCAATCATAGCAGCGCGCTGCGCTTTGATCTTACGAAACATGCTCCCGAGGGGTCAGTACAGCTTCGTACAAAGGATTTTAGTTTGTGGGAAGCCGATCAGCTCGGCCGAGCGAGGGTCGTCTAGTTGTGCATTCCCTAGACGTTTTTCATTCATACGAACGGTAAAAAGTTAGTGTTTTAGACTCGAATTCGTCACGACAAGACTGTACGATATCGTACCTTCAGCCGCGACCCTTGGGCGCTGTTGGCTGAGAGAGACGTGTGCCCCCGGAAGAGGGGTTGCGCGCGCTCCCGCCCCCCACTCTTCCCGCCGGAGGCGCGGCGATGACGAACGACGAGCGGTACATCGTCAAGCTCAACATCGCGCATTACCAGGAAATGCTGGAGCTCGACCTTGACGACGAAAAGCGGTCCGCGGTCGAGCGGTTGCTCGCCGAAGCCAAGGATGTATTGGCGACGGACAAGAGAAATCAACAGTAGCCATAGCAACTGTGGGGTATCCGGCGATGGAGGAGATCGGCAGGAAAGACCCAGACAGGTTGCGGGAATTGGCCGCCTGGTATCGAGAACTCGCTGAGCGGGCTGGAAGCCCGGTGATCTGGGAGGCCCGATTGCTCACGGCCGAAGACCTCGTCGCCGAGGCCGAGCTCATTGAGCAGCAACACGCCGCGGCGGACTCGCGACAAGCGGGATCACGTTCCCTCATGAGAACGCACCGTACCGTCGTGAAGCGCTGACAGCAGCCTTAACGGCCCGCGCTGCGCTTGACGTCTTGCGCGAAACCGTGATCCTGCGCCGCATAAGCAAGGGATGACGGCATGAGCGAGCTGGACTTTCACGAACTGTTTCCGCTGGGCGAGGACGACACTCCCTACAAGAAGCTGACTGGCGATTATGTCGCCACCGCCGAGTTCGCCGGCGAGCGAGTGGTCAAGATTGCGCCCGAGGCGCTGACCCTGCTGGCGCAGCAGGCCTTTATCGACAGCGCGCATCTGCTGCGGCCCGGACATCTCGCGCAATTGCGCGCCATCCTCGACGACCCCGAGGCCTCGGCGAACGACCGCTTCGTCGCCTATGATTTCCTGAAGAACGCCAATATCGCGGCCGGCAAGGTGCTGCCGATGTGCCAGGACACCGGCACCGCGATCGTCATGGCCAAGAAGGGCCAGCGGGTGTGGACCGGGTTCGACGACGCGGCGGCGATCTCGGCCGGCATCCGCCGCACCTATACCGAGACCAATTTGCGCTACAGCCAAGTGGCGCCACTGTCGATGTACGAGGAGGTCAATACCGGCGACAATTTGCCGGCCCAGATCGACCTCTATGCCGAGCCGGGCGACGCTTACAAATTCCTCTTCATCGCCAAGGGCGGCGGCTCGGCCAATAAGGCCTTTCTTTACCAGCAGACCAAGGCGGTGCTGAACCCCAAATCCTTGATCGCCTTTCTCGACAAGAATTTGAAGTCGCTCGGCACCGCGGCGTGCCCGCCCTACCATTTGGCGATCGTCATCGGCGGCACCTCGGCCGAATTGAACCTCAAGACCGTGAAGCTGGCGAGCTGCCGCTACCTCGACACGCTGCCCAGCCACGGCAACAAATACGGCCAGGCCTACCGCGACCGCGACTTCGAGCAGGAAGTCCTCGCGCTGACCCGCGATTTCGGCATCGGCGCGCAGTTCGGCGGCAAGTATTTTTGCCATGACGTGCGCGTGATCCGGCTGCCGCGGCATGGGGCGAGCTTGCCGATCGGTATCGGCGTGTCGTGCTCGGCCGATCGCCAGATCCTCGGCAAGATCACCGCCGACGGCGTCTTCCTCGAAGAGCTGGAGGCCAACCCGGCACAGTACTTGCCCGAGATCGACGAGAAGACGCTCGGCGGCGAGGTGGTGCAGATCGACTTGCGCCAATCGATGTCGGAAATACGCCGGACCCTGTCGCGTTATCCGATCAAGACGCGGCTTTCCCTCAGCGGAACCTTGATCGTCGCCCGCGACATCGCCCACGCCAAATTGCAGGAGCGGCTCGACCGCGGCGAGCCCTTGCCGCAATACGTCAAGGACCACCCCATATATTACGCCGGCCCGGCGAAGACGCCCGCGGGCTATGCCTCGGGTTCGTTCGGGCCGACCACGGCGGGACGCATGGATTCCTATCTCGATCCGTTTATGGCCGCGGGCGGGAGCTTTATCAGCCTCGCCAAGGGCAATCGCGGCATGGAAGTTCGCGAAGCCTGCAAGAAGTATGGCGGCTTCTACCTCGGCTCGATTGGCGGCCCGGCGGCGCGGCTAGCACAGGACTGCATCAAGAAGGTCGAGCTCTTCGAGTACCCTGAGCTCGGCATGGAGGCGATCTGGCGTATCGAGGTCGTCGATTTCCCTGCCTTCATCGTCGTCGACGACAAGGGCAACGATTTCTTCTCGGGTCTTTCATGACCCGCGCCTTGCCACAATCGCTGCGATGTCGGTCGCCGATCGTCCGCTAAACCGGGGCTACGGTCCCGGCGCGTCAAGCGAGCCCGACCCGCTCGCCGCGCTGCTTAATGGCGACAAGCGCTCGTGGACGGCGTTCGTCCGGCGTTACGCGGCGCTGATCGTCGCCGCGGTGCGCAGCGTCGCGCCGACCGCGAGCGACGTCGAGGATTTGACCCAGGAAGTGTTTGTCCGCCTGTGCAAGGACGAGTTCCGGCTGCTGCGCAGCTACGATGCGACCCGGGCCTCGCTGTCGACCTGGATCACCATCGTCGCGCGCAGCACCGCGCGCGACGCGCTGCGCCGGCGGCGGCCGAATTCGATCCCGATCGACACCGTGCCCGAGGCGTATCTCAAGGTCGATGCCGTCGAGCCGACGCCCAAGCTGAAACTGCCGGAGGCGCTGCTGTCGCCGCGCCAGCGCGAGATCCTCGGCATGCTCTATGACGGCGAGATGGACGTCGCCGAGGTCGCCACCGCGCTCCGCATCGACCCGCAGACCGTGCGCAGCGCGCACCACAAGGCGATGCTCAAGCTGCGCGCCCATTTCAAGGCCGAAATCGAATGACCGGAACCATTAGGTTGTGGGGATGGCGCTTGCGGCGGCGGCGTAAAACCGACGTGACAGGAGATCTCCCCGTAATGCCAGCTCGAGGGACCAGCGGCGCCCTTCCGCCCGGCACGACGGATCGGAGGCTGTGGCAGCTCAGTCAAGAAATCGCGGCGAGCCCGGCCGAGACCGAACGGCTTCTCGACCTTGCCGGCTTTGTCGATGGCCGCCTCGACGATGACGAACGCGAACGCGTCGCCAGGCTGATCGCCGGCGATCCCCTGGTGGCAGCCGACGCCGCAGCCGCGCGCGTCCTCCTCAGCGCGACGCTACCGGCGGCAAGCGATGAGATTGTTACCCGCGCTACCGAGCTTGTCGATCCCGCCCGGTCGAGCGGCGAGGTTCTGGTCTTCCCGCTGCGACAGCCGCGGCCTCAGCCGCAGCCGCGAGCGTGGCCCGCCGCGGTGCGCTGGAGCAGCCTTGCCGCAGCGATCGCCGTTGCCTGTTGGCTGGGCTTCGATCTTGGCGGCGACTTGCCGGGCCTCGCCTCGATCACGCACCCATCCGACGAGCTGGGAGCCAGCGAGCTGCTCGATCCCGCGCCGCTGGCGTTGCGCGACGTCTCGGATGGGCCCTCGATATGACAACGGCCGCCGCGGGAATGAGCCCGACCAGGCGGTGGTCGCGGCCGCGCCTGATCGTCGCGCTGCTGGCGGTCTCGGTGGCGCTTAATCTGTGCTTTGTCGCCGGCGCCGCGTGGACCCGCCTGAAACCCCCCGCAATCGTCACCACTAGCGAGCGATTTCACCGGCTCGCTCAGTCGCTCGACCTGTCGCCGCAGCAGCAAGGGGTCTTCGACCAATACGTCGCCGACATGCTTGCCCGCAGCAATCGGGTGCGGTTGGCGACCGAGCCGTTGATGGACGAGGCCTGGGCGGAGATCACCAGACCGGATCCCGACCAGGCGAGAGTGCTGCAGCTGCTCGACGATTTCTCGACCGAACGCCGCGAGGTCTGGCACGAGGCGATCGGCGCGACATTATCGCTGCTGGCGACATTGACGCCCGAGCAGAAGGCCAAATTCCTTGCCGCCGAGCGCGACTGGAGGATGGCGGGCCGCCGTCACCGCGCCGCGGAATCGCGCTAAACCGTTCAGCCAGGCCTTTAGCACCTATTTGGTCCCGAACAGCCTGTCGCCGGCATCGCCGAGGCCGGGCAGAATATAGCCGTGCTCGTTGAGGCAGCGGTCGAGCGCGGCGGCCAGGATGGGCACGTCCGGATAGGCATTGCTCACCTGCGCGACCCCCTCGGGCGCCGCAACCAAACAGACAAATTTGATCGAGCGCGCGTGCCGCTCCTTTAGCCGCGCGATCGCCGCCACCGCAGAATTGCCGGTCGCGAGCATCGGGTCGACGAGGATCAAATCGCGCTCGGGAAGGTCGTCGGGCAGCTTGGAGTAGTATTCGATCGCCGCCAAAGTCGTCGGGTCGCGATAGAGGCCGATATGCCCGACTCGCGCCGACGGCACCAGTTCCAGCATACCGTCGAGAAGCCCGTTGCCGGCACGCAGGACGGACACAAGGCAAAGCTTCTTGCCGGCGAGAACCGGCAAGCGCGCCCGTTCCAGCGGCGTCTCGATTTCGACCTCGCCGAGTGGCAAGTCGCGGGTCGCCTCGTAACCGAGCAAAAGGCCGACTTCGCGCATCAGCTGGCGAAACATGCCCGTCGACGTTTCACGGTTCCGCATCAGCGACAATTTATGCTGGACCAGCGGGTGATGGACGAGCGTCAGGTTGGGCGGCATCGCTGGAGATGCGCTATACGCCGGGCGCGCCTTGGTCAAGGGGTGGCGGGTCGCAGGCCACTAATTTACCGCGACGCCAGCTGAGCCGGCTCGCAGTAACGCGAAGGAGCTTAAAGGCTATTGGCGACTGTATTGAAGGTCGATGATAGGTTGGTGCCGACTTGACCCATCACGACGACCGCAGCAACCGCGATCAAAGCAGCGATAAGGCCATACTCGATGGCGGTGGCACCGCGACGATCCATCAGTAGTCGTGAAATCACTAGAACTTTAGTCACCAACTTTCTCCTCAGCGACTGCCGAGGCCTCGATATGCAACAATAGGTCAGAATTGCACAGTAAAATCAGTAGTATTCATAAAAAATCAACCACGATTTAGACCAAGTCCACCCGAAGATCATCGCAACGACCAAAAATTAGAAAAATATTCCCTCACATTACCTGAAATTACGTTCGATTATTTACCATAGTATGCCAACCCAGCGGCTGAACCTGATCCGGCGTCGCGCATGTTCCGCGCGCCGGTCTGGCCTATAATCGTGGGTGACTCCCCGTCGCTGTCGAGGCTTTCATGACCGAGGCGCTTGCTGCACCACGTATGGACCCGGCCAAGTTCCGTGATCCCCTGATCACCGCGGCCGGCGAGCAGCGGGCGCAGGTCGCCCTCAAATCGCTCGAAACGCTGTGGTTCAATACCGGAACCCTGTGCAATCTGACCTGCGCCAACTGCTACATCGAGTCGTCGCCGACCAACGACCGTCTCGCCTACCTTTCCACGGCAGAGGTGGCGCGCTACCTCGACGAGATCGAGACGCTGGGGCTCGGCACCGCGCTGATCGGCTTTACCGGCGGCGAGCCGTTCATGAACCGCGATCTGCCGGCGATGCTAGAGGACGCATTGTCGCGCGGCCTTGAGGCGATCGTGCTGAGCAACGCGATGACGCCGATGCACCACAAGAAGATTGCCCTGCTAGCGCTGCGCGAGCGCTACGGCAAGCGGCTGACCTTGCGCGTGTCGCTCGATCATTATGGGCGCGCGGTGCACGAGCTGGAGCGCGGCGCGTGCAGCTGGGGCCCGACCATTGACGGGCTCAAATGGCTCGCCGACAACCGCTTCACCGTCAATGTCGCGAGCCGCTATTTGTCGGGCGAGCCGGAAGCGGCGATCCGCGCCGGCTTCCGCCATCTTTTCGCGGAGCTCCGCATCCCGATCGACGCCGACGACGCGGCCGCACTGACGATCTTCCCGGAGATGGATGCAACCGCCGACGTGCCGGAGATCACCACCGCGTGCTGGGGTATCCTCAATAAGTCGCCGGACAGCGTGATGTGCGCGACCTCGCGCATGGTGGTGAAGCGCAAGGGCGCGGCAAGCCCCAGCGTCGTCGCCTGCACGCTGTTGCCCTACGACGCGCTGTGGGACCTCGGCCCGAGCCTCGCCGGCGCCACCGGCCCGGTGCCGCTCAACCACCCGCACTGCGCCAAATTCTGCGTGCTTGGCGGCGGCGCCTGTAGCCGAGGCTAAATTAGCGCGCCAAGCCGGCGAGGTATTTCCCAAGCTCGCCGATCGTCGCCGGCGCGACCGCGTAGATGAGCTGTCGGCCAACGCGCTTTTTGGTGATGAGGCCGGCCTCGACCAGGTTGGTCAGGTGAAACGACAGCGACGACGGCGCGACGCCGAGCCGCTCGGCGATGTTGCCCGCCGACATGCCGCGAGCGCCTTGCGACACCAACAGGCGGTAAAGCTGGATGCGCGTCGCCTGCGCCAAAGCGCCAAAGGCGGCGATCGCCGCCTCTTGCTGCATTGGTTGGGTCTGCACCATAGTTCAATTATCATCGAACCATACCGCACCTGCAACCCAAAATTGTCGTCAGGCGGCCGGATCGCCGGTATCGGCTTTGAGGCCGGCGGCAGCAATGCCGGCGACGGCGCAAATTTCATCTTTGTCCGAGGTATCGCCGCTGATGCCGACCGCGCCGACAATGTCGCCAGCGCCATCACGGATCAGCACGCCGCCCGGCGCCGGCACGACCCGCCCTCCCGACGCTTCCATCAACGCCGTGAGGAACAAACCGCCGCCGCCCGCCGCGCGGCGGGCGAACTCACGCCCGCCGAACCCCATACCGAGCGTGCCCCAGGCCTTGCCGGTGGCGATCGCGCCGCGAAGGATGCCCGATTTGTCCTCGCGCTTCATCGCCACCATGTGGCCGCCGGCGTCGAGCACGACGACGGTCAGCGGGTGGAGCTTCAGCTCACGCCCCTTGGCGATCGCCGTATCGACGATGGTCGAAGCCCGGGCCAGGGTCACATTGCTCATTTCCGTTTGCCTCCGTTCGAGTTGGTCTGAAGCGCCCGCCACACCCGTTCCGGGGTGGCCGGCATGTCGATCACGGCGCCGGGGGGCAGCGCGTCGGCGACCGCGTTCATCACCGCCGCCAGAGACGCGGTGGTGCCGGCCTCGCCGACGCCTTTGACCCCGAGCGGGTTGGTGGTGCACGGCACCGGGTGCAGCTCGCTGGCGATGTCGGGCAGATCGTCGGCGCGCGGCATCGCGTAATCCATGAACGAGCCGGCGACAAGCTGCCCGCTCTCGTCTTCGTAATTGGCCCATTCGAGGAGCGCCTGGCCGACCCCCTGCGCGACCCCACCCTGTACCTGGCCCTCGACCAGCACCGGCTGCAGCACCCGCCCGCAATCGTCGACGCAGGTATAGGCGGCAAGCGTGGTTTGCCCGGTGCCCGGATCGATCTCGACTTCGGCGATGTGGACGCCGTTGGGGAAAGACGGCGGTGCGTCGAAGGTGCTTCTGGTGTCGAGGCTCTCGCCGAAGGTCCGAGCGCGGTCGGCCAGCTCGAACAGCGCGACGTTGCGGTCGGTGCCGGCGATCTCGAAGACGCCGTCGCGGTAGTGGATGTCCTCCGCGGCGGCTTCGAGTACATGCGCGGCGACCCGCCTCCCCTTCTCGATCACCGCGTCGAGCGCCACGGCCACCGCGCCGCTGACCGACATCGTCGAGCGCGAGGCGACCGCTCCGGCGCTCGGCACCTCATCGTCGCTGTCGCCGATGGTGAAATCGATATTCTCGATCGGAATGCCGAGCCGCTCGGCGACGAGCCGGCGATAGACCGTGCGGTGTCCTTGCCCGCTTGCCTGCACCCCGATCGCCAGCAGCAGCTTGCTCGAACCCGGAAACCCGACTGACGCGCCCTCGCCAGGCTGGCCGCCAGCGATCTCCAAGAAGCACGAGATGCCGAGCCCGCGCTTCTTGCCGGCGGCTTCCGACGCGGCCTTGCGGGCGGCAAAGCCGGCGATATCGGCGCGAGCGAGCGCGGCGTCGAACACTGCCGGAAAATCGCCGCTGTCATAGGTCGTGCCGACCGCAGTCTTGTAGGGCATGCGGCCCGGCGGGATTAGGTTGCGGCGGCGAATGTCGATGCGGTCGATGCCGGTCACCCGCGCCGCCTCGTCGACCAGCCGCTCCAGCGCGTAATTCGCCTCGGGCCGCCCGGCGCCGCGATAGGGCCCGGTCGGCACGGTGTTGGTGAAGAGACAGCGGATGCGCAGCCCGATCTTCGCGATGTCGTACATGCACGGCAGGCAGCGCGCGAAATTGACTGTCGCGATAAAGGCGCCGTGCGAGGTGTGGTGCGCGCCGAGCGCCGCCAGGCTGTCGATGTCGAGCGCGAGGAATTTGCCACCCGCGTCAATCGCCAGCTTCGCCTCGATCAGCGTGTCGCGCGCTTGATTGTCGGACAGAAACCCTTCCTGCCGGGTCGAGCGCCAGCGCACCGCGCGCCCCAGAAGCTTCGCCGCCAGCAGCAGCGCCGGGTATTCCGGATAGCCCGATGTGCGCATGCCGAACGCGCCGCCGACATCGCCGCTGACGACGCGCAGCTTTTCGACCGGTACGCCCATTGTCCGCGCCACGTGCTGGCGCATCGCGAAGGCGCTTTGCGAGGCGACGTGCAGGACGTAACGGCCGCTCTCCGGCTCATAGATCGCCAGCGCGGCGCGCGGCTCCATCGGCGCCATGACGATGCGTTGGTTGACGAGACGCACCCGCGCGACATGCGCGGCGCCGGCGAAGATGCGGTCGAGTTCGGCCCGTTCGTCAGGCTTGGCGCCGTAGGGATGCCAATCGACCGCGACATTGCCCGGCGCCTCGGGCCAGATTTGCGGTGAACCCGGCTCGGCGGCGCGGACGAGATCGGCGACGCTGTCGCGCGGCGCGTAATCGACTTCGACCAGTTCAGCCGCGTCGCGCGCCGCCGCCTCGCTTGCGGCGACGACCAGCGCCACCGCCTCGCCGGCATGGCGCACGCAATCACCGGCGAGCGAGGGGCGATGCGGGACGACCATCTCGGGGCAGCCAGGCACCGGTACCGGAACGGAGACCGTGCCGATGCCCGCCGCATCGAGATCGGCGGCGGTCAGCACCGCCAGTTCCCCGGGCTGGGCCAGCGCCGCGCTCGCGTCGATGTCGCGAATGTCGGCGAAGGCATGTGGCGAGCGCACGAAAACACCCCAGACCGCGCCGGCGCTCGCCTCGTCGTCGAGGAACGAGCCGGCGCCGGTCAGCAGAAGGTGATCCTCGTCGCGCGGCACGAACGACCCGTCCATCCGCCTATCCCCGCTCCCCCGCTGAGCAATCTTAGAGCGTCATCGATTACTGTGAATCGTCATTCTCACGAAAGCGGGAATCCAGGACACGCGGCGTACCGGTTGCCCCTGGCCCCCCGCCTCCGCGAGGGTGACGAAGAAAAAAAGCGACGCGCCAATCGGCGCCTTTCGGACAATACCGTCGCGCTTAACAGAAGTCGCCGATGCTGGTCTAATGCAAAACGGTGCTCTTCGGCACCGCCGAACGAGCACGTTGAGGGGGAAACGGCATGAGGCAACCGCCTGCGCGCGGGGAGGACGCGCCGTCCCCCGGGCACCGCCAGCGCGGCTGAGCGCAGCGCCGGCCGCCACAAATGGGTGTTCAGCTCGATCTCCTGATCAACGCGATCGTCGCCGGTATCCTGCTCGGCGGGTTCTACGCCGCGGTCAGCGTCGGCGTGACGATCGCCTTCGGTATGCTGGACATCGCCAATATTTCGCAACCGGCCTTCATCCTCCTCGGCTCCTACGCCGCCTATATCGCCAACCTTTATTTCGGCCTCGACCCGATCCTCACCGGCATCGTCATGATGCCGCTGTTCTTCATGCTCGGCATGGCGGTCTACCGGCTCTACTACTTCGCCTTCGAGCGGCGCGGCGAGCAGGCGATTCAGGGCCTCGCGTTCTTTTTCGGCCTCTTGTTTGTCGGCGAGGTGTCACTGGTCCTGGTGTTTGGCGTCGACTACCGCTTCGTCACCACCGCCTATATCGGCCCCAGCTTCCATATCGGCATCGTCGAGGTGCCGCTGCGGATGCTGGTGCCCTGTGTATTCTCGCTGATCATGGTCGGGCTGGTGCAGCTCTATCTGAGCCGCAGCTTCATCGGCCGGGCGATTCTCGCGGTGTCGCAGGATCGGGTGGCGCTGCAGCTGATGGCGGCGAGCCCGATCAAGATCAAGCAGATCGCCTTTGGCATCTCGATCGCCACCTGCGCCGTCGCCGGCTCATTCCTCATCATCATCCAGGAGGTCGAGCCGTCGATCGGCCGCGACTATATCGGTCGCATCTTCGCGATCTGCGTGCTCGGCGGCATGACCAGCATGCCGGGGATGCTGGTCGCGGCCATGCTGCTCGGTGTTGTCGAGAACATCACCTCGACCTTCTACGGACCCTCCTGGTCGCCCGCTGTCGCCTTCGGCCTGTTGCTGGTCACGCTGGCGGTACGCCCCTCCGGCCTGCTCGGCCGCCAGTAATGCGCAATCGGGTCTTCTGGACGATCCTCGTCGCCGTGGGCCTCATCTTTGTCGTCGTGTCGCGGCTGACGATCGCCAACGATTATTTCTATTTCGCCGGCTACGTCGTCCTCCAATACATCGTGCTGTCGACCGCGTGGAACATTCTCGGCGGCTATACCGGCTACACCAATTTCGGCACCGGCGCGTTCTTTGCCGCCGGCGCGTACAGTTCGGCGGTGCTGCAAAAACTGCCGGCGCTGCTGCTCGCCACCTTGCAGTGGAAAATACCGCCGGTGCCGCTGCCGATAATGATCCTCGCCGGCGGCATCGTTTCGGGACTGATCGGTCTAGGCACCGGCTACCTGACCCTGCGGCTGCGCGGGGTGTTCTTCGCCATCGCCACCCTGGCCTTGTCGATCGTGATGCAGACCTTGATCGTCAATTGGGGCTTTGTCGGGGGTTCGCGCGGTTTCTACGCGATCCGCCCGGCGCTGGCGCCGCTCGGCGGCAGCTATATCCAATACCTGTTCACACTGATGGTCCTGCTCGCGGTGATCGCGGTCGGCGTCGCCCGCTCGATCGAGCGTTCGCGTCTGGGGCTTGGCTTTCATGCGATCCGCGACGACGAGCAGGCGGCCGAGGCGAGCGGTGTACCGACCTTACGGCTGAAGCTGATCTCGACGACGATCTCCGGCGGGCTGATGGGCATGGCCGGGGCGCCGCTGCCCTATTACGTGACTTATCTCACCCCGACCTCGAGCTTCGACCTGCAATATGCGGTCAACAGCGTGGCGATGCCGGTGATCGGCGGAATGACGAGCTGGATCGGCCCGGTGATCGGCGCCATTCTCCTCGGCACGATCCAGCAATTGGCCACGGTGATGATCTCGTCGGCCGCCAATCTTCTGATCGTCGGTTTGCTATTGATCGCCTTCGTCACCCTGGCGCCGAACGGGCTCATCGGATTGCCTCGGCAAAGCCCATTTCTGTTCGGATTTCGCGGACGGGTATCACGGCGTCAGATTTGGCTGTCGTTTTTGTTGCCGCTGATCGGTATCACCATCGCGGTCAATGTCGCCGGACTGCTGGTCGAAATGCTGCAGCCGCAGATTCCGGGCGTGGCGCTGGCCCAGTTGTTCTCCTTTGCAACACTGTGGCCGCAGCTCGCCGTCGGCGCGAAGCGCTGCCACGATCGCGGGCGGTCGGCCTGGTTCCTGCTGATCGGATTGATCCCGCTGGCCGGTCCGATATGGCTGTTCATCGAGCTTTACTGCCTGCCCGGTGACAGCGGCGACAATGCGTACGGGCCAGCGCCCGAGGCGACCGGAACGCCGCTCGCCCAGGCAGCCTGAGCGGCAAGGCGATGGCGGAAGCGCTCCTCACCGTTCAAGGGCTCGGCAAGCGCTTCGGCGGGTTTGTCGCGCTGGAGGGTATTGACCTCACTATCGCTAAAGGCGAGCGCCTGGGTCTCATCGGCCCGAACGGCTCGGGCAAATCGACCTTGGTCAACTGCCTCTGTGGCACGCTGCACAACGAAACCGGCACCGTCACCTTCGAGGGCAAGCCGCTCAATGGGCTCATCGCGCATGAGCGCACTCGGCTCGGCCTTGCGCGCAGCTTTCAGCTGCCAAAGCCGTTCCACTCGCTGAACCTGATCGACAATATCCGCATCCCGCTGCTCTACACGGTCAACGCGCGGCACGGCCATCACCTGAACGACGCGGCGGTCGCCCAGCGCTGCGAGGAGTTGCTGACCCACGTCAACCTCGCCGACAAGGCACGGCGGCGGCCGCGCGACCTGACCCAGGTCGAGATGCGCAAGCTCGAATTGGCCCGCGCGGTGGCGACCCAGCCGACCCTGCTATTCGCCGACGAGGCGATGGCCGGGCTCTCGCATTCCGAGATCGAGGAAATTCTCGCGGTGCTGATGCGGCTCAACGACGAGGGCATCACGATCGTCCTCATCGAGCACATCATGAGCGCGGTGATGAGCTTCTCGACCCGGCTCGTCGTGCTCGTCGCCGGGCACAAGATTGCCGACGGGCTGCCGCAGGAGGCGATCCGCAACCCCGAAGTCGAGAAGGCCTATCTTGGCGAGTAGCCTCACCCTTTCCGGGATCAACGCCGGCTACGGTTTGGTGCGCGCGGTCGAGAATGTGTCTCTGTCGGTCGCGGCCGGCGAGACCGTGGCGCTGCTCGGCACCAACGGCAACGGCAAGAGCACCCTGATGAAATGCATTATGGGGATGCTGCTTCCGTCCTCGGGCAGCATCGTCGCGGAGATCGACGGGCAGAGTTACGACCTCGTCGGCCGCAGCACCGAGGAGATCGTCGATCTCGGGATTGGGTTGGTGCCCGAGGGCCGCCGGCTCTTCCCCAAGCTGACGGTCGAGGAGAACCTGCTGCTCGGCGCGTTCCGCCGCAAGGCGCGCAGCATGCTGCAACAAAACCTCGAATCCTCCTACGCCACCTTCCCGGTACTGAAGGAGAGGCGGCGCCAGATGGCCGGCAGCATGTCGGGCGGCGAACAACAAATGTTGGCCTTGGCGCGGGCGCTGATGTCGGCGCCACGCATCCTGCTCATCGACGAACCCTCGGTCGGCCTCGCGCCGATCCTCGTCAACCGCACCATCGACAAGATCAAGGAGCTGAAAGAAACCTTCCAATTGACCGTGCTGATGGCCGAGCAGAACTTCAAGCAGGCGGTGCGCATCGCCGACCGCGGCTACGTCATCGTCCATGGCCAGATTGCCTTCGAGGGCCGCAACGCCGAGGAACTCAACAACAACGAGCTGGTGCGGAAGTTTTATCTCGGCCTTTAATCAAAAATTGTCCGTCATCTTAGCGATCAGCCACGCAAAGCCCGTCGCAAATTGCGAAACATTGGATATGGTTACTGATCTTTAACTTTATTCTCTCGCACAAATCCTCATTTTATCTTCTTTAACGCTTCTGGCACGTCGTTTGAGCAAGGCTTGGTACCGGCAACTCCACCGGCAGGTCCTTGCGGAGACGACGATGAAGCTTATCACCAAAATGGCGCTTGGCGCCGCCGCCGTGGTGGTCGCCACTGCCGCCAGCTTCCCAGGCGAGTTCGGCGACCTCTATCGCGGCATCCATCCAAGCGACATGCGCAAGCGCGAGGCGCTCGACGCCTGCGCCGCGCAAAACGCCTCCTTTATGCGTATTCTCGCCAGCGACCGTGAGGATTGCTATCGCCAGATGCGCGGTCTCGGCGCCGCCGCCAATAACACCGGCACGTGGAGCAAGCCCGACCACAGCCATCCGCAGTTCGAGCAGGATTAGGCGCTAAAACTCCGACGCGTAGCCGCCGTCGACCGGGATGGCAGCGCCGGTGATGAAGTCCGAGGCGGCGCTGGCGAGGAATACGGCGACGCCGGCAAGATCGTCGGGCACGCCCCAGCGCTTGGCCGGCGTGCGCGCCAGCACCCGCTCGTTGAGCCCAGGCACCTGCGCCCGCGCATCGCGGGTCAATTCGGTGTCGATCCAGCCCGGTAGTACCGCGTTGACCTGGATGTTGTCGCGCGCCCAGGCGGTGGCGAGCGATTTCGACATCTGCACGATCGCGCCCTTGCTCGACGAATAGGGCGCGGCATAGGCGCCGCCGAAGATCGACATCATGCTTCCAATATTGATGATCTTGCCGCCGCGCTGCCGCTCCATGATCGGGTGCGCCGCCTGGCACAGGACAAAGGCGCCGGTAAGGTTGGTTTCGATGACCTGCCGCCATTCCTCGACCGTATAGGTCTCCGGCGGCTTTCTGATCGACATGCCGGCATTGTTGACAAGGATGTCGAGCCGGCTGTGGCGGGCGACCGTCTCGGCGATCAGCGCCCGGCACGAAATCGGCGAAGCGAGATCGACCGGGATGAAATCGGCCTTGGCCCCGAGGCCTTCGAGCTCGGCCACCGCCGTTAGCGATTTCTCCGCGTTGCGCGCGGCGATGACAACGGTGGCCCCGGCCTGCGCCAGACCGCGCGCCATGCCGAGCCCGATCCCGCCATTGCCGCCGGTGACGACCGCGACCCGGCCGCTAAGGTCGAACGGGTTCATCGCTGGCTTTCCGGCGTGCGCGACGGGCCGACCAACGTCGCGCCGCCATCGACGACCAGCGTCTGCCCGGTGATGTAGCGCGCCTGCGCCGATAAGAGGAAGCGCACCGCATGGCCGATATCCCAGCCGACGCCTTCGAGACCCAGCACCGAGGCCTTGCGCCGCGCCTCGCGCCCAGCCGGGGTCATCTGCCCAGTCCACATGCGCGGGGTGTAGATCGGCCCCGGGGCGACGCAATTGACCCGGATGTTCTGCGGCCCGTGATCGACCGCCATGGCGCGGGTCAGGGCGATGACCGCGCCTTTCGAGGTCGAATAGGCGGTGAGGCCGCGCGGCCTGAGCGCCGAGATCGACGACACGTTGACGATCGCGCCGCCGCCCGCGGTCTCGACCATAGCCGGGATCGCATATTTCGACACATAGAACATGCTGTCGACGTTGACCGTCATCACGCGCCGCCACAAATCGGACGGGGTGTCGACGACGCTGCCGCGCCCGCCGATGCCGACATTGTTGTCGAGCAGGTCGAGCCGGCCGAACTGTTTCACCGCCGCGTCGACCAACGCCTTGCACTGCGCCTCGTCCGAGACGTCGGCGATGTGGGTCATCGCCCTGCCGCCCTCGGCCTCGATCATCCCGACGGTTTGGTCGGCCGCCGCGCGTTCGATGTCGACGACAACAACCTTCGCCCCCGCGCGCGCCAGCAGCATTGCCGCCGCACGGCCATTGCCGATGCCGTCATCCGGCGCGCCGCCACCGGTGACGATCGCCACCTTGCCCGCCAGGCCGAGATCGTCTTCCGGGCGCGTGTCGCTCATGTCCGCCTCGCTTAGTGGAACGTGCCACGATACCGACGCTATTCGCCTAGCGCCACTGGCTGGCTCGCGTGCGTCCTTCGCGACGCGCTCTCCGAGCGCTCCTCAGGATGAGGAAGGTTTGAGGATGCCATCAAGAAAAGCCCCTCATGGTGAAGAGCCGCCAAAGGCGGCGTCTCGAACCGCGCAATCAATCGATGCAGTTAGGCGAAATATTCCGCTATACACAACGCAGCATGGGGTTTTTGACCTTCACCCAGGAAGAGCTGACCGCGATCCGGCTGTCGCTACGGGTTGGGGTATGGGCGATGCTGGGCAGCCTGCCGGTGGGGCTCATTATCGCGATGTTGCTAGCGCGCGGACGGTTCTGGGGCCGCTCGCTGCTCAATGTCGCGGTGCATCTGCCCTTGGTGATGCCACCGGTGGTGACGGGCTACCTGCTGCTCATCCTGTTCGGGCGGCACGGGGCGCTGGGCGCATTCCTCTCCGACCGGCTCGGCATCGTCTTCGCGTTCCGCTGGACCGGCGCGGCGCTGGCCTCGGGCGTCATGGGGTTCCCGCTGATGGTGCGCTCGATGCGCCTCTCGATCGACGCGGTCGATCGCCGGCTAGAGGACGCCGCGGCCACCCTCGGCGCCAGCCGTATCTGGGTGTGGCTGACCGTGACCCTGCCGCTGATCCTTCCCGGGATTGTCGCCGGGATGACCCTCTCCTTCGCCCGCGCGCTCGGCGAGTTCGGCGCGACAATCACCTTCGTCTCCAACATCCCCGGCGAGACCCAAACCCTGCCGACCGCGATCTACACTTTTCTGCAAGTGCCCGGCGGCGAGACCGGGGCGCTGCGTCTCACGCTGGTGTCGATCGCGATCTCGGTCGCAGCGCTGTTTGCCTCCGAGGCGGTAGCGCAGCGCGCGACCCGCCGGTCTTTGGGTTTCTGATGCTGAGCGTCTCGGTCACCCATCGGCTCGGCGATTTCATCCTCGACGCGGCGTTCGAGAGCGAAGGCGGGCTCACCGCGCTGTTCGGCCGCTCGGGCGCGGGCAAGACCTCGCTGATCAACGCGATCGCCGGGCTCTACCGCCCGGACAAGGGCCGCATCGCCGTCGACGGCGTCGTGCTCACCGACACCGCGACCGGCATCTTCGTCCCGGCGCACCACCGCCGGGTCGGCTATGTGTTCCAGGAAGGCCGCCTCTTCCCGCATCTCAACGTGCGGCAGAACCTTGTCTACGGGCGCTGGTTCGCGCCAAAGGCGACGGGTGGCGGCGAGTTCGACCAGGTGGTCGAGCTGCTCGGCATCGGCCATCTGCTGAGCCGGCGGCCGGCCAATCTTTCGGGCGGCGAGAAGCAGCGCGTCGCCATCGGCCGCGCGCTCTTGGCCCGCCCGCGCCTCCTGGTAATGGACGAACCGCTCGCCTCGCTCGATGAGGGCCGCCGCGCCGAGATTTTCCCCTATATCGAGCGGCTGCGCGACGAGATGCGCGTGCCGATCGTCTATGTCAGCCATTCGATCGCCGAGGTGGCGCGGCTGGCGACGACCCTCGTCGTGCTGTCGGAGGGCAAGGTCGCGGCGATTGGCCCAACCGCGCAGATCATGGGCCGGATCGATTTGTTCCCGCTCACCGGCCGCGCCGAGGCCGGCGCCATCCTCGCCACAAGGGTAGCCGCGCATGACCGGCACTTCGGCCTGACGGTCCTCAAGGCCGCCGCCGGCGAGTTGCGGGTGCCGCGTCTCGATCTGCCGGTCGGCGCGGCGCTGCGGGTTCGCATCCGCGCCCGGGATGTGATGATCGCTTTGCAACCGCCCGAAGGTTTGAGCGCGCTCAACGTGCTGCCGGGTATTGTCGCCGAGATCGGGGCGGGTGACGGCCCGATCGTGCAGATTCGCCTCGATTGCGCCGGCGAGGCTCTGGTCGCGCGGCTGACCCGCCGCTCGGTCGAGACGCTGGGGCTCGTTCCCGGCAAGCAGGTGCACGCGGTGATCAAAAGCATCGCCTTCGATCACCACGCCTTCGCCGGCGCCACACCCGGCACGGCGAGCGCCGACGCCGAGATCGCGGAGGGTTAGCCCACAGCTATAACCCTATTTTTTTGTCCATCCCGGCGCAGGCCGGGACCCATTCATCAGCCTACTGCGGCGAATGGCATCGATGCCGTGGCAATCCTGCATCCACAGACCCTGCCCATCGATGGGCCCCGACCTACGTCGGGGTGGTGAGAAATGGAGAGGGTCTCTAACCGGGTTCCGCGAGCGACGCGGTCAGTGCGCCGACATGCGCCGCGCCGGCGGTTTCGGCGGCTTTCTCGATCGCTCGGTAGTGTTCAATGACGGCGTGGCCGAACCCGGTGAGCGAGGCGCCGCCGCCCTTGACCCCGCCAACCTGCGCCGCGACGACCGGCTCGCGGAAACAATGGTTGAGCGCGTCGACAAGCAGCCAGGCGCGGCGATACGACATCCCCATTTGCCGCCCGGCCTCGGAGATTGAGCCGCACGAATCGATCAGCTCGAGGAGCTTGATCTTGCCCGGGCCGATCTGGCGCTCGCCGCCGAAATCGATGCGGAGGGTCAGCCTTGCCATGAAGGCAGCTTACCACAGCTATGATCGGTAAGGGCTGCCATCGCCAAACGCGCATTTGCCGGCTCTAGCCATCGTGAGTATGATTCCCCACGTAAGTCCGCTTGCGCGGATGCGGTTCCAGCCCGCTCCCCCTCCCGGCCACCCGTAGGATACTCGCGTTGGGTGGCCGGGAGGGGAAGCAGGCCGGCGCCGCTAAATCGAAAGACGCCGCCAGTTTCGGCCCACGACGAGACAACAGAGGAGAGCGGGATGGAAAAGCTGCTGAATTCGCTATCGGGGACGATCATCACCGGCTTTGTGCTGACGGTCATCGTGGTGCTGCTGATCCACGCGATCCACTAACTCGTCACGGGGAGGAACGACCATGGAACTCCAAGATTACGGTTGGTGGATCCAATTCGTCCGCTGGGCCCACATCATCAGCGCCATCATGTGGATCGGCCACCTCTGGTACTTCAACTTCACCCAGACGCCGACCATGCCAAAGATCCCGACCGAGCTGCGGCCGGCGGTGGTGCGCTTCATCCTGCCCGAGGCGCTGTTCTGGTTCCGCTGGGGCGCGATGTTCACACTCGGCTTCGGGCTGATCCTCGCCTACATGAATGGCTACCTCGTCGACGCCATCAAGCTCGGCATCGGCTCGGGCAACCATAAATTCACCGCGATCGGCTTTGGCATGTGGCTGGGCACGATCATGTGGTTCAACGTGTGGTTCGTGATCATGCCGAACCAGAACAAGGTGATGGGCGTCACGCCGGCGACGCCGGACGAGGTCAATGCGGCGCGCCGCACCGCCGGCCTGACCTCGCGGGTCAACACCCTGCTGTCGATCCCGATGCTCTACTGCATGGTGTTCGCGGCGCACTACTACTAGAAACGCCGCCGCAGGGCGGCATAGACAAGCCGCCAGCTTTGCAGCGGATCGCTTAACGCGGCGCCTGCGAACGGGTCGAACCCGGCCCGTTCCAGGCGCCGTAACGCGTTGTCGGCGATGCGCGCCGGCAGCAGAGCCGGCAGCGCCGCCCCCGGCACGTCATGCCGCAATTCCCGCGCGGCGGCGAGGTGGCCGCGAGCGGCGCTGGTGATCGTCTCGACCGCCTGACGCAGCGCCGGGGTCGCGCGCGACCCCGCGTAGTCGTGCGGGTCGAGCCCTGCCTCTGCGGCGAGTTCAGCCGGAATGAACAAACGCCCGGCCTGCGCGTGCACCGCCATCGCCCGGACGAGGCCTGAGAGCGCATAGGCGATCCCGACGTGACCGGCCGCTTCCAGCGCCGCCGGCGTGGCGGTGCCGAGAACCTCCAGCGCTAGGTAAATGAGCGCCGCCGAGCTGCCCTCGGCGTAGTCTTCCAGCGCGGCCATGTCCGGTAGCGGTTCGTCGTCGAGGTCGCGCTCGCGGGTGTCGATCAGTCGATCAAAATGGGCACGGCTGAGGCTGCGCTCGCGGATCGCCGCAGTGATGGCTTCGACGATCTCATGCTGCCGCACCGGCCCGCCGCCATAGGCCGCGTCGATCGCCTCGCGCCACCATTGCAGGCGGATTTGACCCAGCATTCCCTCGCGCACGCTCTCGCGTACCCGGGCGATCTCATAGTTGAAGGCATAGAGCGCAAAGAGCGCTTCGCGATGGGCTGCCGGTGCGAACAGCGCGGTCTGGAAACGGTCGCGATCGAGGCTGCGAACCAGTGTCGCGGCCGGCGAAAGCCCTTGCCCGGGATCGGAACGGCGGATCAAGCGAGATTTTTCTCCAGGCGGCGGACCGCGCTTTCGCCGAGGAGCAACGAAACAATTACAGATGCACGCCCTTGTCCAGCAATACGGCGGTGTATTCGCGGTAGGTCATGCCAAGCGCCTCGGCACGGGCGAGGCGGGCGAGGGCGATTTCGCGCGGCGGCGTCTTCCATGCCGCGGCATGCGCCTTCTTCCAGCAAAAATGCCCCCAGCTGATCCCGAGCTCGAGCGGCGGGCCCTGGTTGTGACCCATTCCGACCAGCGGGGCGATGCTGCTTCCGTCTGGCATCACACGCCTCCGAGGTGCGCTGCAAGCAAACAGCGTGCCTAAATAGGAAGCAAGAGCGCCGCCGCGACCAGCCGGTCCTCGGCGAGCAGCACGTTATAGGTGCGGCAGGCGGCGCCGGTGTCCATCGCCTCGACCCCGATACCGTGAACCTTGAGCGCCGCCCGCAGCGCCGGCGCCACCGGTGCGCCGCGCTTCCCCAATCCGATCAGCACCAGCTCGACCCCGCCATGCTCGATGACCGGCGCCAGACCCTCCGGCGAGATGACCGGGGTTTCCCACAACACCGTACGATCGACAAAAACCAGCACCGGCCCCGCATAGACGATGCCGCTGACCCGGAACCCGTCGCCACTATAGCGCTCGATCAGCTGGCGGCCGACGGGGACGAGCGGTGTCAGGTCCATCCCGCCACCCCTCCAGCCCTACCGCGCCGGGCGCTCGGTGTTGGCGTCGGCTGGCTCGCGGGCGATCGCCCGCCGGTTCGGCTGGATGTAATAAATGATCGGCGCCGCGATGAAGAGCGACGAATAGGTGCCGATGACGATGCCCCACAGCATCGCGATGCTGAACCCTTTCAACACCTCGCCGCCGAAGATCAACAGCGACAGCACCGCCAGCGCCACCGTGCTGACGGTGAGGATCGTGCGCGACAAGGTCTCGTTGAGCGCCAGGTTAATGAGCTCACGGAACTGCATGGTGCGGTGCCGACGCATCGCCTCGCGCACCCGGTCGTAGATGACGACCGTGTCGTTAATCGAATAACCGGCAACGGTGAGGATCGCGGCCAAGGTGGTTAGGTTGAACTCGAGCTGGAAGATCGCGAACAGCCCGACCGTGGTGACGACGTCGTGGATCGTCGAGATCGTCGCCCCGACCCCGAACTGCCATTCGAAGCGGAACCAGATGTAGACCAGGATCGCGGCCAGCGCGAGCACGGTCGCCAGCGCCCCGGCGCGGATCAATTCGGAGCCCACGCTGGGCCCAACTACTTCCTGACGCCGGTAATCGACCCCCTGGCCCAGCGCCTGCTTCACCGCGGTGATCGCTGCCTCTTGCGCCTTGTCGCCGCCGGCTTGCTGCGGCAGGCGGATCAGCACCTCGTCGGGCGCGCCGAAATTCTGCAGCGACGCCTCGCCGATATGCAGCGCGTCGATCTTGGCGCGCATCGTCGCGAGATCGGCCGTACCTTGAGTCTTGGCCTCGATCAGGAGCCCGCCTTTGAAGTCGATGCCGAGATTGAGCCCGATCGACAAACACAGCCCGATCGACACCACGCCCAACAGGATCGAGAACGCGAAGCCGAACACGTGCCAGCGCATGAAGTCGATCTTCGGCACCCGGCGGATGACGATCAGCGGGCGGATCATAAGGGGATCGCCTTGGGCTTCCACCGCCGCACCCAGCTGACGATCTGCAGCCGGGTGACAAGGATCGCCGAAAACAGCGAGGTCAACACACCGATACTCAAGGTTACCGCGAACCCCTTCACCGGCCCGGAGCCGAGCCAATAGAGCAAAATGCCGGCAACCAGGGTCGTCACGTGGCTATCGAGGATGGTGCCGAAGGCACGGGTGAACCCGGCCTCCAATGACGAGAGCATGGTGCGACCGCTGCGCATCTCTTCGCGGATGCGCTCATAGATCAGCACGTTGGCATCGACCGCCATCCCCATCGTCAGCGCGATCCCGGCGATGCCGGGTAGCGTCAAGGTTGCGCCCAGCAGCGACAACGCGCCGAGCATCAGGCACAAATTGAAGAGCAGCGCGATGTCGGCGAAGAGGCCGAAGAGCCCGTAGAACAGGAACATGAAGACGATGACGAGGACGACCCCGACGATGCTGGCCACAGCGCCGGCGTGGATCGAGTCGGCGCCGAGATCGGGGCCGACCGTACGCTCCTCGAGGATGGTGATCGGCGCCGGCAGCGCGCCGGCGCGCAGCAGCAACGCCAAATCGCCCGCCGACTGCACGGTGAAGCTGCCCGAGATGATACCGCTGCCGCCGAGGATCGCCTCCTTGATCACCGGCGCGGTGATCACCTTGTTGTCGAGCACAATCGCGAAGGGCTTACCGACATTTTCGCGCGTCGCGTCGCCGAAGCGTCTGGCTCCGGCCGAATCGAAGCGGAAGCTGATCACCGGATTGTTATCCTGGAAGGTCACTTGTGCATCGACCAGCGTATCGCCGCCGACCATGATTTTTTTCTTCACGACATAGGCGGTCGGCCCGCTGCGCGCGCCCTCGGCGGATTGCAGGATCTCGTCGCCGGGCGGCAGGCTCTTGCGCGCCTGATCCAGGGTCACGGTGGTGTCGACGAGCTGAAAGGTCAGCTTCGCGGTCTTGCCGAGCAGCGCCTTGACGTGCTCGGGATTGTCGATACCGGGCAGCTCGACAAGGATGCGGTCCTGGCCCTGGCGCTGGATCGTCGGCTCCTTGGTGCCGGTCTCGTCGATCCGGCGGCGGATGATCTCGATCGATTGCTCGACCGCCTGGCTGCGCCGCGCCTCGGTCGCCTGCGCGCTGAACTGCATCTTGCCGGCGCCGTCGGGGCCGATATCGACCGTCAGCGTTTGGTCGATCTTGCTGAGCGCCGCTTTGGCCGGTTCGATCTGATCGTTGTCGCCGATGGTGAAAGTGATCGCGTCGCCCTCGACATTGAGTCCGGTGTAACGAATCTTCGCCGTCAGCAGGGCGTCGCGCACATTATCGACGATCGAGCTCAACTGCTCGCGCTGCGCCCCGGCGACATCGACCTGGAGCAGCAGATAGGAGCCGCCGCGCAGGTCGAGTCCGAGCGCGACCTGGCGGTGCGGGATCGAGTTCGGCAACCAGGAGAGCTGCCCCGGGCTGAGCAGATTCGGCAGGCTGAACAGCACACCGAGCGCGCAAAGCCCGCAGATCAGCACAACCTTCCAATTGGCGAAGTAAAGCATCAGGGTCGCCGGCGGTTACGCCTTGTCGGCCTCGTCCGCCGCAGGTTCATTCTCCTTCGCCGGAGCCTTGGCGCCGCGGCGCCGCGGCGAGCCGCGTTCGTTGGCGGCCTCGCGCGCCGCGCCCGGATCGGTTCTCGCTAGCACCGTCGAAATCGTGCTGCGCAGCACCCTGACCCGCACCCCTTGGGCGATGTCGACCTCGACCTCCTCGTTACCGGTCACGCGATTGACCGTGCCGATGATGCCGCCGCCCGTCACCACCCGGTCGCCGCGGCGCAGCGCCTCGAGCATGCCGCGGTGGTCCTTCGCCTTCTTCTGCTGCGGTCGGATCAGCATGAAATAGAATACGACGAAGATCAGCACCAGCGGCAGGAACTGCACCATCGCGTTCGAACTGTCGAACAGCCCGCCAAACGCCTGGGCATAGGCCGTGGAAATCAGCATCGTCTTTGACCTCGGTAGCGGCGGCGAAGCGGTGGCGAATTGGTACGCGATGCCCGGTAAAAGGGCAATGCAAAGCCGCCCCGCGGGATTTACTCCCTTGTGCGCGGAATCTGATTTAACGTCGCCGGCCCGTCATATCCTACGAAGGCAAAATGGCCGATTCCGACCTCGAACCTCTGCTGCACCACATCGCCGCCTCGCTCGAACGGTTGGCGCCGCCGGCGCGGCCGACAAACGACCTCGATGCCGCTGACGCCTTTATCTGGCACGCCGAGAGCGAGTGGCTCGAACCCGTCAATGAGGTCAACCGGGTCGAGATCGGCCTATTGCGCGGCATCGACCGGGTGCGCGACATCCTGGTCGAGAACACCGAGCGTTTCGCCGCCGGACTGCCGGCCAACAACGTCCTCCTCTGGGGCGCGCGCGGCACCGGCAAGAGCGCACTGGTCAAGGCGGCGCACGCGGCGATCAACAAGAAAGAGCCGAAGGCGCTGGCGCTCATTGAAATCCACCGCGAGGACATCCCCAGCCTACCGCGCCTCCTGTCGTTGGCGCGCGGGAGCAAACGGCGCTGCCTGCTATTCTGCGACGACCTGTCGTTCGAGAAGCAGGACACCAGCTACAAATCGCTGAAGGCGGTGCTCGAAGGCGGCATCGAGGGCCGCCCGGCCAATGTCGTGCTCTACGCAACGTCGAATCGCCGCCATCTGATGTCGCGCGACATGATCGAAAACGAGCGTTCGACCGCGATCAACCCAGCCGAGGCAGTCGAGGAAAGCGTCTCGCTATCCGACCGATTCGGCCTCTGGTTGGGTTTCCATAATGTCGACCAAGACACCTATCACGCGATCGTCCGCGGCTATGCGGAGCATTACGGGCTGAAAATCGCCGAGGATCAGCTAAAGGCCGAGGCCAATGAGTGGTCGATCACCCGCGGCGCGCGCTCGGGCCGCGTCGCCTGGCAATACATCCAGGATTTGGCCGGACGGCTGGGGAAGAAGCTGAACTAACGCCTTACCCCGCTTTCTGCGCTGCCTTGGCGGCGGCGCTGCCGGCGGGTTCGAGGAACTCCTTGGGATCGACCGGCTTCTTGCCGCGGCGAAGCTCAAAATGCAGCTGCGGCTCGCCGACTCCGCCGGTATTGCCGACCTTGGCGATGACTTCCCCGGCGCTCACCGTGTCGCCCTTATTGACGGTGACATCCGTGAGATTGGTATAGGCGGAGATCCAGCCATTGGCGTGCTTGACCAGCACCAGATTGCCGTAGCCCTTCACCTCGTTGCCGACATAGGCGACGGTGCCGGCGTCGATGGTCCGCACCGGCGTGCCCAGCGGGGCGGCGATATTGATGCCCTCGTTATGCGCGCCCGCATTGGCCAAACCGTAGCTGGCGAGGATGCGGCCGTGCACCGGCCACAGAAAGCGGCCGTTTGCTGTTCCCATAGCAACGGTCGGGACCGGTTCGCCCGGCAGCGGCAAGGCCGCGGCGGGGTTGCGCGCCGCCAGCACGGACGGCGGGCCGCCGTTGGTCGTCTTGGTAGGGGGCGCGACCGCCGGTGGCGGCGGTGATGGCGGCTCGATCGCGGCGAGCTGCTTCAGCGGCGGGTCAAGCGGCACGACGTCGGGAGTGACCTTGGCTGACATTGGCGACGGTGGCGGCGGTGTTGCGGCCGCCACTTGCGGCGGCGCCGCCGGTACCAGCTGGGCCGTCACCGCCTGCATTGGCGCCGTGGGGTGCGCCGGAATTGCCGGCAGCTGCGGCAGCGGCGGCGGCCCCGGATTCGCGGCCGTTCGCGGCGGGATCGCAGCCACCTGGAGCGGCGGTGCCGGCGGCGGCGAGATTGCGGCTATCTGGGTTGGCGCCGGGGGCGAGATTGGCGGCGAGGCCGCCGCGATCTGGGTTGGCGCCGGCGGCGGGATTGGCGGCGAGGCCGCCGCGATCTGGGTCGGGGCCGGCGGCGGCAGAGTTGCTATCGTCTGCGGCGGCGCCATCGATGGCACCGGGTGCGGCGGAATTGCCGCCATCTGCGGCGGCACGCCACCGTCGGGGATCAGCATCCGGTCGCCAGTGTGGATCAGGTAAGGCGATCTCAGCTGATTGGCCGCGATCAGCGCGCCGAGCGGCACATGATGGTCATGGGCGATGTCGATCACGGTGTCGCCTTGGCGGACGGTGAAAATCGTGTTGTCACGCCACGGCGGCGCTGGTTTCGCCGCGGTCTGCGCGGCGCCGCGCAGATAGACCGGCGCCGGCGAGCCCGGACCCGGTGAGCACGCCGCTAGCAATCCCGCGATGACCGAGAGGCTCGCTGCAGAGGCAAGGCCCCGCCGGCGGTCGATGATCTGCCCCATTTTTCCCCCTCACGCGTGCCAACGCGCAACCTGCTCTACTCCCAAATTATCGCTGTCCGCAGTCGCCGCCAGCGCCATCGCTAACACGCGGCAATCCCGCGACGATCGGGACGAAACGTACCCAGGCAAGCTCCTCGCTTTCGTAACCCGATTCGCGGCGGTGCACCCGGACCAGCCGCTGATCGTGAAAGTCGGCGCCGACCGGCAGCACCATGATCCCATCCGGCGCCAGCTGATCGACGAGCGCCGCGGGAATTTCGGGCGACGCGGCGGTGACGATGATCCGGTCGAACGGCGCCTGCTCCGGCCAGCCCCTGGAGCCATCCGCGAAGAGGCTGATGATGTTGCCGAGGCTCAGTGTCTTGAACCGCCGCTCAGCCTCGCGCAGCAGCGCGCGGTGTCGTTCGACGGTGAAGACCCGGCGACACAGTCGCGCCAGGATCGCCGCCTGATAGCCCGAGCCGGTACCGATCTCGAGCACCTTTTCGCGGCCGGCCAGCTCCAGCTTTTCGGTCATCAGCGCGACGACATAGGGCTGGCTGATCGTCTGCCCGTTAGCAATCGGCAGCGCGACATTCTCGTAGGCTTGGTCTTGGAACTCGTCGGGCACGAAAAGCTCGCGCGGCGTCTTCTCGATCGCGCCGAGGACACGCGCGTCGCCGATCCCGTCATGGCGCAATTCCATGATCAGGCGGACTTTGCGGGTGAGTTGCACGGTATCGGCAATCATTCGAATTCCCGCCGCAGCTCCGCGGCGACCGCGACATTGGTCAGGTTGAGGTGGATTGGGGTGATCGAGACGCGGTTCTCCTCAAGCGCGCGCAGGTCGCTACCCGGGGTGGCGCCACCCTCGTGCTTGGCCGGGCCGGTCCAGTAATAAGGCCGGCCACGCGGATCGACCCCTTCCATCAGATTGTCGCCGAGCACGCGCTTGCCTTGATGGGTGATGGCAAGCCCGCGCACTATCGCAGGCGATCCGGCCGGGAAATTGACATTGAAGAAGGTGTCTTTCGGCCACGGTTCGGCGGCCGCGACGATGCGGCGGATCGCGGCGGCGGCAAAGGCCTCCGAACAGGCCCACGGGATCGCGCGGCGATCTTTGTATTCTTGGCTCAGCGCGATCGCCGGCACCCCGAACAGCGTCGCCTCCATCGCCGCCGCGCAGGTGCCGGAATAGGTGATGTCCTCGGCGATATTGGTGCCGGCATTGATCCCGGACAGGACGAGGCTCGCCGGCCGGCCGCGCAGCAGGCGCTTCAGCGCCAGCAGCACACAATCGGTCGGCGTCCCGTCGACGACATAGCGGCGTGGCCCTATCTCCGTCAGACGGATCGGCCGCCTTGTGGTCAGCGAATGGCCGGCGCCGCTCTGCTCCTGCTCGGGCGCGACCACCCAAACCTCGGGCGACAATTCGCACGCGATCTTCTCCAAGAGCTTGATGCCGGGCGCGTCGATCCCGTCGTCGTTCGACACGAGGATGCGCGAGATGGTTGGTTCAGCCATGCGGCTCGATGACCTCCAGCCCGCCCATATAGGGCTGCAACGCCGGCGGAATCGTGACGCCGCCGTCATGGCGCTGATAATTTTCGAGCACCGCGATCAGCGCGCGGCCGACCGCGAGACCGGAACCGTTGAGCGTGTGCACCGGCCGCGTGCCCTTCTCGCCCGACGGCCGGTAGCGCGCGTTCATGCGCCGGGCCTGAAACGCGCCGCAATTCGAGCAGCTCGAAATCTCGCGATAGGCGTTCTGCCCGGGCAGCCAGACCTCGATGTCGTAGGTCTTCTCGGCGGCGAACCCCATATCGCCCGACGACAACAGCATGACCCGGTAGGCAAGGCCGAGCCGCTTCAACACCTCCTCGGCGCAAACGGTCATGCGCTCGTGCTCGGCCACCGACTCCTCCGGCTTGGCGATCGATACCAGCTCGACCTTGTGGAATTGGTGGACGCGGATCATCCCGCGCGTATCGCGCCCGGCAGCGCCGGCTTCGGAGCGGAAGCACGGCGTCCACGCCGTAAACCGCAGCGGCAGCGCCACCTCGTCCAAAATTTCGCCAGCGACAAGATTGGTCAGCGGCATCTCGGCGGTCGGGATCAGCCACAGCCCCCCGGACGCCTCTGTCGTCTGGAACATATCCTCGGCCGCCTTCGGCAGATTGCCGGTGCCGTAGGCGGTCTCCTCGCGCACCAGATAAGGCGGCGAGATTTCGGTGTAGCCGAACTCGTTGGTGTGCAAATCGAGCATGAACTGGGCGAGGGCGCGCTCCAATCGCGCCAGCCCGCTTTTCAGCACGACGAACCGCGACCCCGACAGCCTCGCCGCACGAGCAAAATCCATCATCCCGAGCTTGTCGCCGATCGCCTCGTGCGGCAGCGGCGCGAAATTGAACCGCGGCGGCGTGCCGACAGTGCGGATGAGCTTGTTGGCGGTCTCGTCCGACCCCTCTGGCACATCGGCCGCAGGTAGGTTCGGCAGGGTGGCGAGCAGTTGGTCAATTTGCCTTCGCGCCTCCGCTGCAACCGCCGAAGCCGAGGCTTCGATGTTTTTGTTTTCGGCGCTTTGGTGCATCAGCTCCGAAATGTCTCCGCCAGACTTCTTCGCCATGCCGATCTCGCGGGCAAGACGATTAGCAAGCGCCTGTGCTTCTTGAAGCATTGTTTCCGCAAGGCGCCAGGCTCGGTCGAGCGCCAGCACCTCCTCGGCGCGCAGCAGCAGCCCGCGCTTTTTGAGGCCCGCGTCGAACGCCTCGGGGTTATCACGAATGGCGCGAAGATCGTGCATCTAGGGACTAAGCGGTTAAGACATACTACTTATAGGGATAGAACGCCGCGGCGTCCACTCAGGCGCCAGCTGGCGGATCGCCTCCGCCGGAAAGCTCGGCCTCTTCCTCCGCCTCGCGCTTGGCGCGCTGTCGCTCGACCCAGCGGCACGAGAAGATCGACAGGAAATAGAGCAGGATCAGCGGGATCGCCAGCGAGCATTGGCTGACGATGTCGGGCGGGGTCAGCACCGCGGCCACCGCGAACATCCCAACAAAGGCGTAACGCCACTTGCTGATGAGGCCCTGGGAGGTGATGAGGCCGGCGCGCGCCATCAGGGTCAGCAGCACCGGCAGCTGGAACGCGACCCCGAACGCGAGGAGCAGGGTCATCACCAGCGATAGGTATTCGTTGACCTTGGGCTCACTGACGATCGGCAACTGGCCGTCGCCGCCGGGCGTCTCGAAGCTGAGAAAGAAGCGAAACGCGTAGGGGATCACCACGAAATAGGCGAGCGACGCGCCCATCAAAAACAGCACCGGCGTCGCGGCCAGATAGGGCAGGAAGGCGCGCTTCTCGTTCTTGTAGAGGCCGGGCGCGATGAACTTCCAGAGCTGCGTCGCCACGATCGGGAACGACACGCAGATCGCCGCCCAGAACGACACTTTGATGTAGGTGAAAAACGCCTCGGTCAGCCCGGTGAAGATCATCTTGCGGTCGGGCTCGCCGGCGAAGATCTGCGCCAGCGGGTAGGCAAGGAAGCGGTAGATCTGGACCTTGAACTGATAGCAGACGAGAAACGCGACGATGATCGCCGCGGCCGACCACATGAGCCGATTGCGCAGCTCGATCAGGTGCTCAATCAGCGGCATCCTGCCCGCTTCGAGCTCGGCCTCCGGGTCGGTGTCGGCCATCGTCTTGCGTTATGACTTCGACGGCTCGGCGGCACGCGCCCGCTTCTTGCGGGCGGGGGGCTTTTCGGCGGCAGGAGCCATTTCGGGGGGCTCCTCAACGGCCACCGGCAGCGGCGCCAACTCCTCGAGCGCCACCGGCAGGGGCTCGGTGCTCTCGACCGGCGGCGGCACCGGGTCGGCAGGCGCCGGCGTGTGGTCGAGGTAATCGGGCACGTCGGGCGGTTTCGGCACCGTCTGGGCCGCGGTCGCCGGGTCAGTGGCCGAATCCATGATCTTGTTGACCTCGTGATTGAGGTCGATCTCGGTGACCTTTTTCAGCTCCTGCCGCACCTCGTCGAGTTCGGCCTCGCGCATCATTTGCTCGAAGTGCGACTGGAACTCGCGCGACATCGTGCGCGCCTTGCGCACCCAATACCCGGCGACGCGCAACGCCGCCGGCAAATCCTTCGGCCCGATCACGATCAGCGCGACGACGCCGATCAGCATCAATTCGGGCCAGCCGATATCAAGAAACATCCGGTTGCACCTGGCACTGGCGGCCGGCCGGTCGCGAAAGAGGGCACGACATCGCGCGGCTCCGCAAGCGGCGCGATAATGTCAGAAAGGCTTTAGGGCGGCAAATACGCCTTAGCCGGGCTGGCTCCCATAGGTGCCACGGCCAATCGCGACCAGGCGGCCCTTGCCGTCGTGCAAATCGATGTCGACGATGGCGGTCAACGGCGACGGCTTGTCGCTCATGGCTCATCGTCTGGCTCGGGGTTAGGCTCGTCATCCGGCGGTTGTAGACCATCGCCGAACACCGCCGGCCCGAGATCGAGCAGACCCGAGGCGCGCAATTCCTCGACCCCCGGCAGCTCAGTGAGGCTGTCGAGGCCGAAATGCGCGAGGAAATGCGGAGTCGTCATCCAATTGAGCGGCCGACCCGGCGATTCTCGCCGTCCGCGCGGCGCCACCCAGCCCGCCTCCAAAAGCCGGTCGAGTGTGCCACGCGCGATGGTTACCCCGCGGATCGCCTCGATCTCGGCGCGGGTCACCGGCTGGTGATAGGCGATCACCGCCAGGGTCTCGACCGCGGCGCGCGACAGCCGGCGCTCGACCTGACGCTCGCTGCGCAGCGCCCCGGCGAGGTCGGGCGCGGTGCGGAATGTCCAGCCGCCAGCCAACCCAATGAGGTTGATCCCGTGCGCCGCGTAATCCTCGGCCAGCTCGCGCAACAGCGCCGAGATGTCGACGTCGTCGCCAAGGCGCAGCGCCAGCTCGGCCTCGGACAGCGGCTCTGCCGAGGCAAAGAGCAGCGCCTCGATCAGCCGCCTCTGTTCGGCGCGCTCGCTCATCTCCCCTCCGGCGCCGCGGTGCTGCGCAGATAGAGCGGGCCGAAGCTGCGGTCTTGGCGCAACTCCACACGCCCGGCCTTCGCCAACTCCAGCAGCGCGGCAAAGGTCGCGGCGAGCCCCGAGCGCCGCTCTGGCCCACCGCGCAATTCCTCGGGCAGGAAATTTTCCAGCTCACGCCACTCCGGCACCTGGCCGACAAACTGGGCAAGCCGCTCCAGCGCTTCCGCCAACGTGTGGTAGGAGGTCGGCGCGATCGTCAGCACCTGGCCATGTTGGCGGCGATGGCTGTCGCCATACGCTTTCAACAGCTCGTAAAGGCTCAGCTCGAAGACCGGGCGGTCGATGCGGTCGAGGCCTTCCGGAGCGCCGCGGACAAAGACGTCCCGGCCGAGCAGCGGCCGCGCCATCAGCGCCGCGCCGGCGCGCTGCATCGCCGCCAACAGGCGCAGCCGATGCGCCAGCGCCTCGGCCAGCTCGACCGCGCTCGGCCCCTCTTCTTCGGGCGGGTCGGGCAGCAGCAGCCGCGATTTGAGGTAGGCGAGCCACGCCGCCATCACCAGATAGTCGGCGGCGATCTCGAGCCGCAACAGCCGCTGCTTGGCGATAAAGGCAAGGTACTGGTCGGCGAGCGCCAGGATCGAGATGCGCGCGAGGTCGACCTTCTGCTCGCGCGCCAGGGCCAGGAGCAGATCGATCGGGCCCTCATACCCATCGAGGTCGAGGACCAGGGCGGGTTCGCTCATCATCAGTGCCCCGTGATCGTCAACACCAAGCGGTAGAGCGCATCGGCCGGACCACCGATGAGCCAGCCGAACAGGCTGAACCGGAGCCCGATCTGCGGGCCGAGATAAGAGACGAGGAAGAGGCCCATCAGGATCATCATGCCATAGGGCTCAAGCCGGGCGAGCGGTAGCGCCAGCGGGCGCGGCAACAGCCCGACCGCTACCCGGCCGCCATCCAACGGCGGCAGCGGCAGCATGTTGAAGACGCAAAGCACGACATTGAGGATGATCGAGTGTTGCAGGTTTTCCCTGACCCACACCACCCCGCTGTCCGGCAGATAAGGTAACCCATAGGCGAGCAGCGCCGAGATTATCGCCAGCAGCACATTAGTTGCCGGCCCCGCCAGCGCGACCAGGATCATCCCCAGCCGTGGCGGCTTCAGCCGGCCGAAGTTGACCGGCACCGGCTTCGCATAGCCGAACAAGAAACCTGTCCCGCTCAGCAGCATGATCCCCGGTAGCAGGATCGTGCCAACCGGGTCGATGTGTTTCAGCGGGTTGAACGTCACCCGCCCGGCCCGCAACGCCGTGTCGTCGCCGAGCAGCCGCGCGACAAACCCATGCGCTGCCTCGTGGAACGTTACCGCGAAGATGATCGGGAGGATCCAAGTGGTCGCGGTCTTGACCATCGCCGCGACTTGGCCGTCGACGATCATCGCTCTGCCACCGCGCCGACAAGCGCGTCGAACCGCGCTTCGGCGGCGCCGCGGTCGAAGTCACGCCGCGCCGCCAGCCGCATCGTCTCACCGCGCGCCAGCCGCGATGCGGTCTCTTCCGAAATCGGTCGTGCCGTCTCGGCGATTGCCTTCATCTCATCGAGTACGCCGCTGCAATGGAGAGCAAGATCGCACCCCGCATCGAGCGCGCTCTCGACCCGCTCGTCGAGCCGGCCTGAGAGCGCCCCCATGCCGATATCGTCCGACACCAGCACCCCGCCGAACCCGATCTGTCCGCGAATGATGTGATCAATCACCCGGCGCGACATGGTCGCCGGCTCGGAGTCAAAGGCGCTATAGACGACATGGGCGGTCATCGCCCACGGCATGTCGGCGAGCAGGCGGAACGCCTCGAAATCCGTGGCGGCCAGCTCGTCGGCACTGGCATCGACCACCGGGCACTCATGGTGGCTGTCGACACGAGCGCGGCCATGGCCAGGGACGTGCTTCACCACCGGCAGCACCCCGCCCTGCAGCAGGCCTTCGCACATCGCCCGTCCCAACCGCGCCACCCGCGCCGGACCGCCGCCATAGGCGCGGTCGCCGATCACCGCGTCGGCGCCCGCGATCGGCAGGTCCAAGACCGGTGCGGCATCGACGGTGACGCCGAGCGCCGCGAGGTCGTCGGCGATCAGCCGCGCGCCGAGCCGTATCGCCTCCTCGGCCTCGCCATCGGGCAAGGCGGCGAGCTGCGCCGGCGCCGGGTAAGTCCGCCAATGCGGCGGGCGTAGCCGCGCCACCCGGCCGCCTTCCTGATCGATCAGCACCGGCGCATCGGCGCGGCCGACGCAGCCGCGCATCTCGGCGACCAGGGCCCGGACCTGGTCGGGCTCCCGGCAATTGCGGCGAAACAGGACAAAGCCGAGCGGGTCGGATTGGGCGAAGAGCCGGCGCTCCGCGGCGCTCAACCGCTCGCCGGCGCAACCGAAGAGAATCGCCCGCGGCGGGGTGCGCCCAAGGGGAGGCGACTTGCCCTCCTCATCGGACAAGTTGGCATCCCAGATCGCGCTGCTTCATCTCGCTGCACAAACGGGCGGCGGCCTCCTTCGACGACAGCGGCCCCACCTCGATCTTGTACCAGATGCCACGCTCGCCGAGATCGGCGCGCACCGCGACCGCGCTGAGCTTGCCGAGCAGATCGGGGTTGTCCTGCTTCAATCGCGTCCATTCGTCGCGCGCCGCTTCGGCCGAACGCACCGAGGCAAGCTGCACGCGCACCCCGTCCGGCAGGGTTGCCGGCTGCGCCGGCGGCTTGGGCGCCGGCTTCGGCGTGGCAGAAGCGGGCGGTGCCGGCGGGGCAACAGCAGCCGGCGGCACTGGCGCCACAGTCGGCGGAGGCGGCGGCGGCCGCGGTCCAGGCACCTCGGGCGGCGGCAGGATTTTTTCGACCAATTGAGAGCCGGGCCGCGCGCCGTAGAGCGGATTGTCCTTGTCGGGAACCTCCATCCCGCCGGTCTTGCCGGGGTCGGGCCTAACCTTGACCGGCTGTGGGTCGGCGCGGATCAGCGGCACATTGTCCGCCGCCGTTGTGCCGGCAGTGACGCCGGGGTGCTTGGTGCCCTCGTGATAGGCGAACCACAGCCCGCCCGCGAATAGCGCCATTACCCCCACCACGAGCGCTGGGCCCGACAGACTGCGCCGCAGCGGCAGCTCGTCCTCGTATTGCGGCGCCTCGACATGGTCGATGCGTTCGTCGCGATCGACGTGTCCAAATTGATAGGACATGCTCACATCTCCTCCGCCGGCGTCACCCTGATGACCGCCAGCCCCGACCCGACCACGACCGCGACGCCGCGCACCAGCGCGAGCCGCGCCCGAGTGAGATCGGGATCCCCCGAAATGATGAAGCGCAACTGCGCCTCGTCCCTGCCCTTCGTCCATAGAAGATGGAACGCCGCCGCCACCTCTTGAAGATAGAAGGCGATACGGTGCGGTTCGTGTGCCTCCGCCGCGCTCTCGACCAGGCGCGGCCACCCCGCCAGCAAGCGAATCAGCGCCAGCTCGGCGAGATCGGAGAGGAGTGCGAGGTTTGCTTCGGCGAGAGCCGCGTCGGTCAATTGCTCCGCCGGCAACTCTTCGGTCGCGTGCCGCATCACCGAGCTGGCGCGGGCATGCGCGTACTGCACGTAGAAGACAGGGTTGTCGCGCGACTGCTCGGTGACCTTGGCGAAATCGAAGTCGAGCGCCTGATCGTTGCGCCGGGTCAGCATGATAAAGCGGAAGACGTCCTTGCCGACCTCGTCGATGACCTCGCGCAGGGTGACAAAGGTGCCGGCGCGCTTCGACATGCGCACCGGCTGGCCGTTGTCGAACAAATTGACGAGCTGGCACAGCTTGACGTCGAGCGCGGCGGCCCCGTCGGTCAGCGCCTTGACCGCGGCCTGCATGCGCTTGACGTAGCCGCCGTGATCGGCGCCCCAGATGTCGATCATCGACTCGCCGCCGCGGCGGTATTTGTCGAAATGATAAGCGATGTCGGCGGCGAAATAGGTCCACGACCCGTCGGATTTCTGCAGCGGCCGGTCGACCTCGTCGCCGAATTGCGTCGCGCGGAACAGGAGCTGCGGCCGCGGCTCCCAATCGTCGGGGAGCTTGCCTTTGGGCGGCTCCAACACACCGGTGTAGATGAGGCCGCGGCCTTCGAGCACCCTGAGCGCCTCGTCGATTGCCCCCGCCTCGACCAATTCGCGCTCGGAGGAAAACTTGTCGAAACCGAGACCAAGCGCGGCGAGATCGTCGCGGATCAGCGCCATCATCTCGGCGACGGCGAATTCTCGGAGCGGCGCCAGCCATTCGGCTTCCGGCTTATCGACCCAAATGCGCCCGTCGCGCGCCACTAGCTCACGCGCGGTGTCGATCAGATAGTCGCCGGGATAGAGGCCTTCGGGGATCGCACCGACATCGTCGCCGAACAGCTCGCGGTAGCGCAAATGCAGCGAGCGGGCGAGCACATCGACCTGGGCGCCGGCATCGTTGATGTAGTACTCGCGGCTGACCGCGAAGCCAGCCTTGGTCAGCAGCGCCGCCAGTGCGTCGCCGACCACCGCGCCGCGCCCGTGCCCGACATGCATCGGCCCGGTGGGGTTGGCGGAAACGAATTCGACATTGACGTCCTTGCCAGCACCGCTCTCCGAGTCGCCGTAGGCAATGCCGGCGCCAAGCACCGCCCGCAGCTGCGCGTGCCAGATCTCGCCATTGAGGCGGATATTGATGAACCCGGGCTTGGCGACCTCCGCGGCGAACCCGCGGCCGCGGTAATCGGCGCTATGCAGTTCGTGCTTGGACAGTGCCGCGGCGATTTTCTCGGCAAGGTTCAGCGGGTTCTGCTTCACCTGACCGGCGAGCACCATCGCGGCGTTGGTCGACATGTCGCCGTGCGAGGGGTCGCGCGGCGGCTCGACCGCGACGCGGGCGTAGTTGAGCCCCGCCGGGATCGCGCCCGAAGCCGCCAGATCGTCGAGCGCAGCCACGACGAGCCGGCGAAAATCGCCGAAAACATCAGCCATTAGATGGTCGTCAAACCCCCGCGTAGGTATCGAACAAGCGGCGGTGCTCGTCGAGGGCAAATCGGTCGGTCATCCCGGCGAGATAATCGGCGATGGTGCGTGCTTTCGCCGCCGCATCGCCGCAGGCGGCCGCCGCGCGCCATTCGCTCGGCAGGCATTCCGGCTCGGCGACGAATAGCTGGAACAGCTCGTGCACCACCCGCCGTGCCTTGTGGCTCATGCGGTTAACTCGAGAGTGCCTGTACATCCGCTCGTAGAGAAAACGCTTCAGCGCCCGGTCGTTATCCCGCATCGCCTCGGAGAACGCCGCGACCGGCCGGCCCAGCGCACGCACATCCTCAGCCGATTTGACCTTGGCGTCGGCCAGGCGCGAGCGCGTCTCGCCGACCATGTCGCGCACCATGCGGTCGATCATCCGGCGAATCGATTCGTGGATGAGCCGAGGCTCCTCGAGCCCCGCGTACTTCTGCGCGACCTCGTGAAACACCGGCCCGACCAGCGGCACGTCCTTGAGATCGGCGATGGCGAACAGCCCGGCGCGCAACCCGTCGTCGATGTCGTGGTTGTTGTAGGCGATGTCGTCGGCCAGCGAAGCGACCTGCGCCTCCGGCCCGGCATAGGTGTCGAGCCGCAAATCGTGGCGCGAATTGTATTCGGCGATCGACAGCGATACCGGCGTGGCGAGCGGGCCGTTGTGCTTGACGGTGCCTTCGAGCGCCTCCCAGGTCAGGTTGAGCCCGTCGAACTCAGCGTAGCCGTGTTCGAGCCGGGTCAAAATGCGCAAGGTCTGGTCGTTGTGCGAGAACCCGCCATATTCCGCCATCTCGGCGTTAAGCGCCTCCTCCCCGGCGTGGCCGAACGGCGTGTGGCCAAGGTCGTGCGCCAGCGCCAGCGCCTCGGCCAGATCCTCGTCGAGCCCCAGCACCCGGCCGATCGAGCGCGCGATCTGCGCCACTTCGAGGCTGTGGGTCAGTCGCGTGCGGTAGTGGTCGCCCTCGTGATAGACGAAGACCTGGGTCTTGTGCTTGAGCCGGCGAAACGCGGTCGAGTGGATGATACGGTCGCGGTCGCGCTGAAACGGCGAGCGCATCGCATGCTCCGGCTCCGGATGGAGCCGCCCGCGGGTCTCCTCCGGCTTCGACGCATAAGGCACGCGCGCCACCGGCCATTTCATCAAAAAAAATCCTCATCCTGAGGAGGCGCCCCTTCGAGACGCCGCCTTTGCGACGGCTCCTCAGGACGAGGACGCCGTCTCGAGGGACGCATGTCGCTCACCCAGCTCTGAAATTCGATATTACCTGATATTGGGCTAAGTCGGCGCTCGGGCAATCATTGCTGCCACGCCTTGTAGGGCAGCACCAGCTTCCCGGCCGTGCGCTCGGGCGGCCAGACCGTTACGTATTGCTTGCCACGCAGCTGGGTCAGATAAGTTCCGGCCAGCGTATTCTGGCCGCTGGCGTCGAATTTGACACCGTCGTAGCCGACGATGAGCTGGTCCGGCTTTAGATCGGTCTCCCGCAGCGCCTTTTGGATCGCCGCCGGATCGGTCGAGCCAGCCCGATTGATCGCGGCGGCCAGCACCAGGAACCCCTGCAGCACCCGCGCGCTCGTATCGTCGAGGTCATGCCCGGTCTTGGCCTTGTAGAGGCCGTTGACGATCGCGCTCGGGCTATCGGCATCGCCGACGCTCCACACGCTGCGGTCGATCAGCCCCTGCGCCAGATTGCCGTCGGCGGCGACAAAGCCGGGGTCGGAAAACCCATCATCGTCGCCGATCAGGATTGGTGGTTTGTAGTCGATCGACTTCATCGTCTTGATAAACAGCGACGCGTCGGCCCCGTCGCTGATAAAGATCGCGACATCCGGGTTCTTGTTGCGCAGTTCCTTGACCTGGGCGGACAGATCGATGCCATCGGGCGCGTAGCCGATCTCGGTGACGATATCGATTCCCGCCGCCTTCGCCGCGTCGCGCAGGGCTGCCTCGGTCGAGGCGCCGCGCGCGGTCTTCTCGAAAACCAGCGCGATCGTATCGACCTTTGTGCCGCCCGCCTTCTGCGCGGTGAGGAACTGCATATAGGCCTTGGTGAGATCGCTCGCGAGCGGGGTCGTCCGAAACACCCATTTGAAGCCGCGTCCGGTGATTTTCGGCTCGGTTGCATCGGGGGCCAGGAACGGGACGCCGTGGTGCTCGGCCGCCGCGGTTGCCGCCAGAGTGGCGGCCCCTTCGCCAGCGCCGATCAACGCGACGACCTGGTTCTGGCCGATCAGGCGCAACACTTGGCTCTGCGCTACCGAAGGATTGTCCTGATGGTCGGCGGCGATCACCTGGATCAAATCATTGCCGAGATTGGGTAGGCCTTGCCCCGCGCCGAGCGGGAGCGCCTCCAGCCCCTTATGCGGCTTGTTGACGATGTCCGCGGCGATCTCGATTGCCGCCGCGGCATCGAGGCCCGATTTCTTGGAGGGCCCGGTAAACGAATAGACGACGCCGATCCGGATAAAGTCGTTGGCGCGGCCTTGGGTGGTCCCGGCAATCGTCAGCGCGAGTGCCAGACCGGCGGCCGCGAGAAACCGCATCAAGTGCGCAGTTTTACCGTGGCCGCTCGATCCACCTTGCCCGCCGCGTCGAGCGCGACGCGGTAGGTCTCGCGCGCCATCGCCGCGTCGATCAGCCCATCGGAGACATCGAGCGCGACCTGGTCGGCGTCGCGCGTCGCCGGGTCGCCGAACCCGCCGCCACCCGGCAGTTCGAGGCGGATGAAATCGCCGCCTGAGATCGTCGCCCGCCCCTTGGAGCGGATCGCCTTGCCCGAGCCCAGCGAAACCCGGCCCGGCGCCCCCAGCCCGCCGCCGTCGCGGCCGCGCGCCGGATTGTTGATGCGCTCGAAATTGCACAGCATCGCTACCGGCATGCCATCGGCGCCGCCGAGCTCGATGACCTGGCCAAGCCCGCCACGGTATTTTCCCGCGCCGCCCGAGCCCTCGCGAAACTCGCGGCGCCGGAACATCACCGGCGCCACCGACTCCGTTGCTTCGACGGGAATCGTACGAACACCCGACGGGAAGGCGGTGACGTCGAGCCCGTCCTTGCCGGGCCGCGCACCAGTGCCGCCGCAATGAAAGATCACGGTGCTGAACGGCGGCACTTCATCGTGACCGTCATCGCCCAATTCGTCGGCGACATCGGCGCCGCCGTAGATCTGTGGGTTCCACAGCGATGACGCGCCCTCGGCCGGGACGCCGCCCTCCATCACCTGATGCAGGCAGCCGAACACAACATCGGGCAGCATGTGGCCGACCGTGTGTCTCGCGGCGACCGCGCGCGGGCGCTTGACGTTGAGCAGGCACCCGTCGGGGGCGCTCGCGGTGATCGGCGCCAAGGAGCCGGCATTGTTCGGCACTTCGGGCGCGACCAGGCACTTCACCCCGAACGCGGTGTAGGCGAGCATGTAGTTGGCGACGACGTTGATGCCGAAGGAGCTCGCCGGCGAGGTGCCGGTGTAGTCAACATGGATGCCGTCCTCGCCGATCGTCATCTCGCCGGCCAGGATCAGCGGCCGGTCGTAGCCGTCCATGTGGACTTCGTTCTTGTATTTGCCGGGCTTCAGCTTGCGGATCGCCTCGATCGTCGCTTCGCGCGAGGTCTCGATGATGTGCTCGCCGAGCCGGTCGAGATTGGCGATGCCGAATTCCTCCATCATCTCGACGAGACGCCGGCTGCCCTCGTCATTGCACGCGGCCAGCGCATAGACGTCGCCCTCGACCTGCAGCGGCTCGCGGACATTGGCGCGGATAATACCCATCAGATCTTCGTTCATCCGGCCTTCGCGCGCCAAGGCCATCAGCGGGATCGCCAACCCCTCCTCGAACACCTGCCGCCCGTCCGGTCCCATGCCGAGCCCGCCGATATCGACGACATGCACGGTCGAGGCAAAGAGCCCGACCGGCTCGCCGCGCAGAAAAGTCGGGCTGACCACGGTGAGGTCGTGCAGATGGCCGCAGGTTAGCCACGGGTCGTTGGTGATGTAATGGTCGCCCGGCTTCATCGTCTTCAGCGGAAACGCGTCGAGGAAATGCTTCACCGCCGCGGCCATCGAATTGACGTGGCCCGGCGTGCCGGTCACCGCTTGTGCCAGCATCTTGCCGTCGCGGTCGAAGACCCCGGCCGAGAGGTCGCCCGCCTCGCGCACCGGGGTCGAGAACGCGGTGCGCACCAGGGTCTGCGCCTGCTCCTCGACGACGGCGATCAGCCGCGACCACATGATCTGCATATGAATCTGCGACAGGGCGGTATTCGGGCGGCCGAGCATCTTGCCTCCGGAGCTCTCTCCCATGGCGCAGGAGACAGTGGGGAGTTTAAGGGCTGCCGCCCGGCAAGGGCAACGCCGGCGCGCTCGCTACCCGAGCTTATAGGCTTGGCGCGCCAAGAGCTTCCAGTCGCCGCCCTGCTTCTGCCACACCGCGAGCACGCCGATATCGATGTGCGTAACCTTGCCATCCTGCTCGTTGTCCGAGACCCAGTGGTGCCGCGCCACTCCGGCGTCGCCAGCGACAAAAGTCTTCGGCTCGGGAAATTCGAGCGATTTGACGGTCGCCTTGCGGTTCATCACCCCGTCGATAAACTCGGCCTGGTTCTGAATCGTGCCGCCGGAATGGCCATAGGTAAGCTCGGGAGCGGTGAGCGCGGCGAGCTTCGCCTTGTCGGCCGAAAAGATCGCCTTGCGCAGCTCCTCGACGGCCTGCGCGAGGCCGGGATCGTCGGCGGCAAAGGCGGCGCTGTTCCGCAACAGGCTTGATGCGCCGAGCGCGGCGGCGCCGGCGATCGCCAGATGGCGACGGTCGATCTTCATGGTTCCCTCCCGATTGCACGGATTCGCTCCGCTCGTGGCAATCAAAGCGCACGCGCGTGCCACCCGCAACGGACGGTTTGCCTCCGGCGGCTGGGCGGGCGAAACTGCGCCGCACGAGAACGCCAGCAGGGAGACCGGACATGGGACGCAGATACGCGAACATCCTTGAGACCGTCGGCAACACGCCGGTCGTGAAGATCAACCGCCTGGCGCCTCCCGATGTGAACCTCTTCGTCAAGATCGAGGCGTTCAACCCGCTGGGCTCGATCAAGGACCGCCTCGCGCTCGGCGTCATCGAGGCGGCCGAGAAATCGGGCGAACTCAAGCCCGGCCAGACCGTGATCGAGGCGACCAGCGGCAATACCGGCATTGGCCTGGCGATGGTCTGCGCCCAGAAGGGCTACCCGCTGGTCGTCACCATGGCCGAGCCGTTCAGCGTCGAGCGCCGTCGGCTGATGCGCTTCTTGGGCGCCAAGGTGGTGATCACCCCGGCGGCGGAGCGCGGCATGGGCATGGTCAACAAGGCTCAGGAACTGGCCAAGGCCCACGGCTGGTTCATGACGCGGCAGTTCGAGAACGAAGCCAATCCCGATATGCACTCGCGCACCACCGCGCGCGAGATCATCGACGATTTCGCCGACACCACGCTCGACTACTGGGTCACCGGGTTCGGCACCGGCGGCACGTTAAAGGGCGTCGCGCGGGTGCTCGCCAAGGAGCGGCCGAACACCAAGATCGTCGTTTGCGAGCCCGAGGACGCGCCGATGCTGACCAGCGGCGCGCCGCAAGCGCGCAACCCCGACGGCACGCCGGCCACCGGTCACCAAGCCTGGAAGCCGCACCCAATGCAGGGCTGGAGCCCCGATTTCATCCCCAAGCTCACCGCCGACGCGGTCGATATGAAGGTCATCGACAAGATCATCCGCATCCCCGGCCCCGAGGCGCTCAAATGCAGCAAGGAGCTGGCACAGAAGGAGGGGATTTTTGTCGGCATCACCTCGGGCGCGACCTTCGCCGGCGCGCTCAAGGTCTGTGCCGACGCGCCCAAGGGTTCCAACGTGCTGTGCATGCTCCCCGACACCGGCGAGCGCTACCTCTCGACCCCGCTCTTCGCCGATGTCCCGGCCGACATGACCGAGGAAGAGATCGCGATATCGCATTCGACCCCCGGCGGCTGGCTGAAACCGCCGGCCTAGCGTTTTTGCCCGGCGCCGCATCATCTTGACACGGTCCAGATTGGGGCGGCGCCGCTGGTTCCAATGAGCCGCATTTTACCCAATCGACGAGGGCGCAACGCAGGGTCGAACAGGCTTGGCCCTTTAAGCCGCCGCTGCGCTGCTTATATGACGCGGCGTAGCGGAGGCGCGCCGATGCGGCGCCGGCCTTTGGCACCAGGAGTGTTGCGATGAAGCGAATTGCTACAGGGGTCGTGAGTGGGGCGATAGCGGCGCTCACAGCCACCGCCGCGTTGGCGCAGACCGCCTATGACGACGCAACTTGCCGGCAATATGCCGACCAGAACACGGCCGCGCTGCGCGCTCAGGCGCAAAACCAGGCGGTCGGCGGCACGATTGTCGGCGGGCTGCTCGGCGCCGGCATCGGCGCGGCGATCGGCGGCGGGCGCGGCGCGGCGATCGGCGCCGGCACCGGCGCCATTGTCGGCACCGGCACCGGCATGGCCAATGCCCAGGCGACGTCGGACTACGCCAACCAGCAATACGCCGCGTATTACCAGCAATGCATGGCGAGCCGCACCCCGGCCGCGGCGCCGCCTCAGGGCTACCCGCCGACGACGACGCAGCAGCTCAACCAGCAGCAGCTCAACCAATACGGCCAGCCGCCCGTCCCGCAGCCCTATTACAACCGCTAGGAACTGAGCGCGCGGGGCGCTAAGCCCCGCGCCGCACCAGCTCGATATAACCGAACGGGTCGATTCGGGCGTCGAAGTTGCGGCCGACGACAGTCGAGGTTTCGTCCTCGATGATGACGGCCGGCCCTGGCATCCGCGCGCCCGCTACGAGCGCCTGGCGCTCATAGATCGCGACCTCGACGAACTCTCCGGTTTCGGGATCGAAGACTGGGCGGTTGCGCGCCGGGGCAGCGTTGAACGCCTTCGGCGCCTCCGGCGGCGCCGCCTCCTCGACCGGCACCGGCCCCGAAACCAGCACCACCCAGCTCAGCACCTCGACCTCGACGCCGGGGATGATGCGGCTGTAGAGCCGGCGGTAAGCCTCCTCGAACGCGGTGACGATCTCGCCGGCATCCTCCTTGCGGTAGGTCTTGGCAACCAGCGGCACCGCGATCTCGTGGCCCTGACCGCGATAACGCATCAGCGCCGAGCGGGTCTCGCTGAGCTTGGCGGTCGGCTCGCCACGCCGGACGATCGCCTCGGCCTCCTCATACATCGCGGCGAGCAGCTTGTTGGCGGCGTCGGCGGCGAAATTATCGAGCCGCTGCAGCTGCGAGCGGACGATTTCGTAGGAGATCGGCGCGCGCAGAAAGCCGACCGCCGAGCCGACCCCGGCGTTCGATGGCACCAGCACCCGGTCGAGCCCCAGCTTGTCGGCCAGCCGCGCCGCGTGCAGCGGCGCCGCGCCGCCGAACGCGACGAGGGTGCGGCCGCGCGCGTCCTTGCCGCTTTCGATGGCGTGGACGCGGGCGGCGTTGGCCATGTTCTCGTCGACGATCTCGCTCACCCCAAGCGCCGCCACGTCCAGCGCCAAGTCGAGCTTGTCGGCGACCTCGCGCTGCATCGCCCGCTCGGCGGCGGCGCGGTCCAAGGCCATCTTCCCGCCGGAAAACCCGGTCGGGTCGATGCGGCCGAGCAGCAGATCGGCGTCGGTAACGCTCGGCAGGGTGCCGCCCTGCCCGTAGCAGGCCGGCCCCGGATCGGCCCCGGCGCTGTCCGGCCCGACGGTGATGCGCTTTAACGGGTCGACCCGCGCGATCGACCCGCCGCCGGCGCCGATCTCGACCATCTCGATGACCGGGATGCGCAGCGGCAGCCCGCTCCCTTTCTTGAAGCGGTAAACCCGCGCCACCTCGAAGGCGCGGCTGGTCTGCGGCTGGAGATCGTCGATCAGGCAGATCTTCGCGGTGGTCCCGCCCATGTCGTAGCTGAGCACCTTGTCGAGCGCGCATTGCCGGGCGATGTGCACGGCGAAGATCGCCCCACCGGCCGGCCCCGACTCGACCAGCCGCACCGGAAAGCGGATCGCGGTCTCGACCGTGGTGAGCCCGCCGCCCGAGGTCATCAAAAACAGCGGGCAGGTGAACCCCTCCTCCTGCAGCATTGCTTCGAGATTGACCAGGTAGCGCCCGATCATTGGCTGGACGTAGGCGTTGGCGCAGGCGGTCGAGAGGCGCTCATATTCGCGCATTTCGGGCGAGACCTCGCACGACAAGGTCATCGCGACGCCTTTCGAGTGCCGCAGTAGCAACTCGCGCGTGCGTTCTTCATGCGCCGGGTTGACGTAGCTGTGCAGGAAGCCGATCGCGGCGCTCTCGACCTCCTCGACCTCGAGCCGCTTGGCCAGCGCCGCCACCGCCGCCTCGTCGAGCGGTGTCACCACCCGGCCGCGCGCGTCGATCCGCTCGGGCACTACCCAGCGCAGCCGGCGCGGCACCAAGGGCGGCGGCAGGTCGATATTGACGTCGTACTGCTCGAAGCGGTTCTCGTGCCGGATCTCGACCGTGTCGCGGAAGCCTTCGGTCGTGATGAGCGCGGTCTTGGCGCCCTTGCGCTCGATGATCGCGTTGGTGGCGAGCGTCGTGCCGTGGATGATGATCGACAGCTTGGCCGGGGTCACCCCGGCCTCGCGCATAACCGCGCGGATCACCGCCAACACGCCGAGCTCGGGCGCGTGCGGGGTTGTTAGCATCTTGGCGCTGAACCGCTTGCCGTCGACCTCGAGCGCGACATCGGTGAAGGTGCCGCCGATATCGACCCCGAGTCGCGCCTCGTCCGCTCTCGCCACGCCCGAAGTCCCAACATAGGATAAGAAAGCCGCGCAGTGTTCGGCGCGACACTGTGGCGAGTCAACCGCTTAGGCCGGTCTCGCACCGCCTGCGCGAATTAACTCGGGCTGTCTCCGAGGACCCCGATTGCACTAACATACCGGCCGGGGCGGGAGCAGCACGAAAGGGGACAATCATGAGCTATTCGTCGCTGCCGGGACCCCACCGCTTCGACGTCACCGACGAAACCGTCGACGCCTATCGCGCCGTCTTCGACAACGTGCAGCTCGTCATAGAAATGGCGCTGCTACCGTTCGCGATGGTGCTGGCGATCGAGCTCGTCGCGCTGATCCTGCCGGGCGGCGGCATCTTCGGCCGCCTGCTCGCGGCGTTGGTCAGCGCGGTGGGCATGCTGATCTTCGGCACCATTTTTGTCGTCCGCTGGCATCGCTTCGTGCTGCTCGGCGAGGCCGTCGCCGGCGGGCTGGTCCCACCCGGCTGGAGCACATTTCTCGTAACCTCCCTCAAGCTTATGGCGATTATCGTCGTCGGCTGGATCATCCTCGGGTTCGTCGCGCTCCTGCCGCCGCACATCCTAACGATGCCGCTCACCGCGATCGGCGGCATCGCGCTCACTCTGGGCTCGATGCGAGTATCGCTGATCTTTCCAGCGGCGGCGATCGAGCGCCCGATCGGGTTCGTGACCGCCTCGAATTTGATCGCCGGAAATTTTTGGCGGCTCTTCGTCTGCCTGGTGATGTGCTATCTGCCCTTTGTCGTCGCCGGCTATATCGTCATTCGTATCGGCACGATCTTCCCCGCGCTGTTCTGGATCGTCTTCCAGGGGCTGCAGCTCGCGGTCTCGTTCGTCGGGATCGCCGTCGTCGCCGCGCTGCTCTCGCACCTCTATCGTGAGATCGCGATGGAGGCGCCACCGGCGGCGTAGAGCATGCCCCGATCGCGCGGGATGCACGGGCCGCAAGTCCGCAGGGCAGCAAAGGGATCGCTTGTAGAACAGCGATTGCAGAGTTTAATTGCGCTCCCGATCTTGCGGTTGTTTGCTCCGCCCGCCGATCCGAAGCCCAACAATGACGATCACGACGACGACCAAGGTGAAAACCGCCCACTTCATGCGAAAAGGATGGCTTGGAGGGTTAGCCTAGTCAATTGCCGTCTCACGCTCAGGTTGCTGGTCCGCGCCGGCGAGCCGAGATCGCCGAGGAGGTTGGCTCGACGCCTGCGGCAGGCTCGCTCTGACATTCATTCGAAGGGAAATGACTCGCGCCGCTCTGCGATCTTCTTGGCTCTGCGATCTTCTTGTTAGATGATACGGCAATCGACCTCCCCTGGAGAAAATCCGATCGTTCCGCTTCGGGGCGAGCCGCTAAATCTTGGGGTGGCTGACCGCTTCCGAATAGACTTTCCGGAGCATGGTCAGGCATCGGGATGGCGCCGCCTCTTGCCCTGGGCCTTTGGGCTTCTGACGCTGGTCGCGCTCGTCGTGGTCGTCCTCCATTTTGGCACGATCGAGGAGTTTACCCGGCTGGCTTTAGCAGCCCGCCCCGAGTGGTTCATCCTTGCCTGCGTCGCCCAGGCGGCGACCTACGTGTCCGCATCTCTGGTGTGGCGGCAGGTCTTACGGCGTGCCGGGTACCCGCGACGGCTCCGCACACTCGTTCCCCTCGGCATCGCCAAGCTGTTCACGGATCAGGTGGTACCAACCGGGGGCGTCAGCGGCGCGATCCTCGTCGTGAACGGCCTAACCCGCCGAGGCATCCCAGCGAATGCCGCGATGGCGGTGCTGCTGGTGGGGCTGGTCGCCTATTTCGCGGCCTATTTAGCGTCGGTCTTGGCCAGCCTCGCGATTCTGTGGCTGCACTCCCGTGCAAACGCTGCGCTCTATGTTGCGGTGGCGATCTTCGTTGCCATCGTCGTCGCACTTCCGTCGGGCGTGATCTGGCTGCGGCAGTGGGCGAACCGGCTGCCGACAACCTGGCTCAGGCGGTTGCCCGGCGCTGCCTTTCTGCTCAGCGCAATCGCGAAAGCTCCCACCGATCTTCTGCGCGATCCGGCCTTACTTGCTGAAACCGTCGCTCTCGAGCTCGCGGTTTTCGTGTTCGATGCCCTGACGCTGTGGCTGGTATTTCGCGCCCTGGGCGACACCCCGGCGATTTGGATCGCGTTCGTCAGCTTCATCATGGCATCGATGGCGGCAACCCTCGGGCCAATCCCGCTCGGCCTAGGCACGTTCGAAGCGGCTTGTGTCGGCATGCTCAGCCTGCTCGGCGTGGCGATCGAAGCCGCTTTGGCGGCGACGCTTTTGTTGCGCGGGCTAACATTTTGGCTACCCATGCTGCCGGGCCTGTGGCTTGCCAGGCGTGAGATCGCTCCGGGCTGACCTTGCCTATCGCGAGATCGCCGGCGCCCGGCTAGCTCATTGATCTAACCTGCCCCGATAGCGCCGCGCGGCAGTCGCAAATCCGCCACGCTCGCCGCAAAGCATCGCCAAATCCACGAAGGGAGGCGACGATGCTGCGATTGTTGCGCGAGTGTTCGCTCGGGCTGGTTCTGGTCATTGCCATCGGCATGCCCGCCCAAGCGGCCGAGCTGACCTTGAAGCGCGTCATGCTGTCGAGCGGCGGGGTCGGCTATTTCGAATACGAGACCACGGTCGATGGCGATGCGACCCTGACCCTCGACGTCGCGCTCGACCAGGTGGACGATGTGCTCAAGAGCCTGATCGTCTACAACAACGGCGGTCATGCCGGCGCGATCACCCTGCCCGGCCGCGAGCCGCTGGCGCAGGGCTTTGCCGATCTGCCGTTCGACCAGTCGGCGCTGGCCTCGCTCACCGACCTCTTGAACGCGCTGCAAGGCGCCGAAATTCGTATCGGCGGCGACAAGCCTCTCATCGGCCGTCTGGTGCACGCCGAGGACGAGACGGTGCACCATCCAGACGGCAGCAGCGAAACTCGCACCCGGGTCAGCGTGCTCGGCGATAGCGGGCTGCGCCAGCTGACCCTCAAGGATCTCGACGCGGTCGAGTTTACCGATCCGGCGCTCGCCGCCGAGGTCAAGACCGCGCTCAGCCGCCTGGCGGCCTATCGCGCTCAGGGGCGGCGGCAATTGACCATCGCCACAAGCGGCGCCGGTAAGCGCACGGTGCGGGTCGGTTATGTCGTCGCCATGCCGCTGTGGAAGGCGACCTACCGGCTCAGCCTGCCGGCTGACCCGGCTGCCGGCTCGGCACACCTGCAAGGCTGGGCGGTGCTGGAGAATTTCAGCGGCCAGAGTTGGAACGATGTCGAGTTGACCCTGCTCTCGGGCAGCCCCGTGACCTTCCGCCAGGCGCTCTACCAGAGCTACTACGTGCCGCGGCCAATCGTGCCAGTAGAGGCCGGCAATCGCACCTTGCCGCCAGCGGACACCGGCACATTCGCCGACGATCTCACCAAGGCGGAGAACGCGCTTCCCGCCCCATCCCCGGCCCCCTTGGCCCCATCGTTCAGGCAGCAGTTGGCGGCTGGATTGCCCGCTCCGCCTCCGCCGCCGGCTTCCGCGCCAGCCATCCCGCCGGCCGCGATCGAAGCCGCATCGACCCAGGACGAAGCAACGCAGATCGCCTTCACCCTCGCAACCAAAGTCAGCGTCGCCGCCGGGCAAAGCCTCGTCGTGCCGTTGATCGACCGCGAGCTGCCGGCGCGGCGGATCGATTTCTTCCAGCCCGCGACCGACGCCCATCATCCGCTCGCCGCGATCGAGCTGACGAACGCCGCCGATAGCGGCCTGCCGCCCGGCGTGCTGACGCTCTATCAGCAGAGCGACGCTGGCAGCTCCTATCTCGGCGACGCCCGGCTTGCCGCGCTCCCAGCCGGCGACAAGCGGCTCCTCAGTTACGCGATCGACACTAAGGTCACGGTCGATCAATCGACCGACACGCAGCAATCGATCGTCAAGGCGACGGTCGCCGACGGCGTCATGCGCCTCACCCGACTGCAACGGCGCACCGCGACCTATCAGGTGAATTCCGCCGCGCCGCCTCCGGCTCTCGTCATCGAGCAGCATCGGCTCGCCGGCTGGAACCTCGCCGCGCCGACTACGGCAGACCGCACCACCGACGCCTACCGCGTCACCGCCGCGCTCGATCCCAAGGGCAACGGCAAAGTGACGATCGTCGAGGAGAAGCCTGCCGAGGAACAGGTCCAGCTGCTCGACCTCGATGACCACCAGATCGGCGTCTACCTCGCCGCGAAGAGCCTCGACCCTGCACTGCACCAGGTCTTTGCCGACCTGGCGCAGCGGCGCAGCGCGGTCAGCCGACAGCAGGCGGAGCTCGACCGGCTCAACGAGGAGCGCACGCGTCTCACCGACGACGAGACCCGACTGCGCGACAATTACACCGCCCTGAAGGACGATCCGGCGATGCGCAAGACGACCCTCGACAAATTGAAGGCGGCCGAGGTCGCGATCGACGTCAACGCCAATGCCATAGCCAAGGCGTCGACCGCGCTCGACGCGGCGCGGGCCGAACTCGCCGCCTATGTCGCCGCGCTAAAGGTGTAGGCGCTAATTCTTCGGCGGGAAGGTCGGCGGCAGCGGGTTGAAGTTGAGCGGCTGATCGCTCTCGATCTTCTCCTGGCTCGGCAGCTGCGACGAATCCCAGCCGCCGCCCAGCGCCTCGATCAGCGCGATGCTCGCCACCAGCCGGCTTTGCCGGATATTGACCGCCTGCACCGCGTCGTTGAGCGCGGTGGTCTCGGCGACGATGACCGCGGTATAGGCCTGCGTCCCGGCGAGATACTGGTTGTTGATCGTCTTCTCCGCCGAACGCGCCGCCACCACAGCCGCGTCCTCGGCTTGCGCCTGCTGGTTGAGGATGCGCTCGGCCGCGAGCTCGTCCTCGATCTGCTGGAAGGCGGTCAGCACGATCTGCCGGTAGTTGGCGACGGTCAGGTCGTAAGCCGCCTTGTCGGCCTCGACCCGAGCGTTGTGGAGGCCGCCATCGAAGATCGTCTGGGCGAGGTCCGAGCCGAACGACCAGACCCGGCTCGACGCGGTGAACAGCTTGCGCAGCATCGAGGATTGAACCCCGTAATCGCCGGTCAAGGTCACCGTCGGATAGAAGGCGGCGACATCGACGCCGATCCGGGCGTTGGCGGCGGCCATATCGCGCTCGGCGGCGGCGACGTCGGGCCGCCGCTCGATCAGCGCCGAGGCCAGCTCCGATGGGATCAGCGGCACCGCGACCACCGTCTCGATCGGAGCGATGCTGAGCTCGGCCGGCGGCTTGCCGATCAGCACCGCGATCGCATGTTCGAACTGCGCGCGGCTGACCCCGACCGCGATCAGCTGCGCTTTGGTGCCCTCGAGCTGGGCGCGCGCCTGATCCACCGCCGACTGGTCGGCGGTGCCGCTCTTGTACTGGTTGGTGACAATCTGCAGGGCCTGGGTGAACGCCTTGACCGAGGCCGACAGCAGCCGCTGCAGCTCGTCGGCGACCCGCAGCTGCATATAGGCGGTGGCGAGCGCTGCCTGCGCCGAGAGCCGCGCGCTGGCGAGCGTCGCGGCGCTGGCTTCGGCGCTGGCGACATTGGCCTCGATCTGGCGCCGTACAGAGCCCCACAGATCCAGCACCCAGCTGGCGTTGAGTGTCGTCTGGAAATTGTTGGAGATGTTGCCGCTGCTGGAGCGCGAGCGCGTCGCCGAGGCAGCCGCGTCTAGCGCCGGGAACAGCCCGGCCCTCGCCTCGGTGACGATCGCCTCGGCCTCGCGGAACGATGCCTCCGCGGCCTTTAAATTTTGGTTCGAGATGTCAATCTGCCGCTCTAGTTTGTCGAGCACCGGATCGGGGAAGATCGACCACCACGCTCCGCGGTCGATCGCGTCGTTGGGGCGGATCGGCGCCCAGCCTTTTTCCTGCGGTCCGGGCTTCCACGCCTCCTTGTAGGCGGCCGGCGCCGGTGCGTCGGGGCGCTGGTAATCGGGACCGACCAAAAAACACCCGCTCAGCCCCACCATCGCCACCAGCGCCACCGCTCGCCAGGTCATTGTCATGCCGCTTACTCGCCAGGCTGGACGACAGGGCCGCGCGGCACGCCGCGGCGGCGGAACCCCCAGCGCTGCTGCGCCCACAGGCGGAAGCGGTCGAGGTAGAGATAGATGACCGGCGTCGTGTAGAGGGTCAGCATCTGGCTCACCAGGAGCCCGCCGACGATCGAGATGCCGAGCGGCCGGCGCAGCTCGGAACCTTCGCCAAAGCCAATCGCCAGCGGCACCGCGCCGAGCATCGCCGCCATCGTCGTCATCATGATCGGACGAAAGCGCAGCACCGCCGCCTGGTGGATCGCTTCGCGCGAGCTCAGGCGGTTCTCGCGTTCGGACACAAGGGCAAAGTCGATCATCATGATTGCGTTCTTCTTGACGATGCCGATGAGGAGGATGACCCCGATCAGCGCGATGATGCTGAACTCGGTGTTGGCCAGCATCAGCGCCAAAACCGCACCGACCCCGGCCGACGGCAGGGTCGAGAGGATCGTGATCGGGTGGACGTAGCTCTCATAGAGAACGCCCAGCACGATATACACCGCGAGCAGCGCCGCAGCGATCAGCACCGGCTCGTTGTTGAGCGATTGCTGGAAGACCTGCGCAGTGCCGGCAAAATTGCCGTGGATCGTGCTCGGCACATGGAGCTGCGCCATCGCTCGGTCAACCGCCTGCGTCGCCTGGCTCAGCGAGACGCCGGGCTTCAGGTTGAACGAGATCGTGCTGGCGACGAAAAGCCCCTGGTGGTTGACCGCGAGCGGCGTCGTCCCCGGCCCGTAATGCGAGAAGGCGGCGAGCGGAACCATCGTTTCGCCGAAGGTGCTGACCGGCGCTCCGGTCGAGGCCGCGCTGCGTCCAGTCGAAGCGATCGCGTTGCTCTGCTGGTTGCGCGCCGCGTCGGAGGCGACCGTCGCCGCGGCGGAGGCTGCGGTCGCGCTGTTCTTGGCGACAGTCGCCGCCGCCACCGTCCCGGCCACCGCATTGGTGCCGGCGGTGCCCTTCACCGACCCGCCGGTACTGCTGACATAGATCTGCTTTAGCATGTCCGGGCTTTGCCAGAACTGCGGGTCGACCTCCATAACCACGTGATACTGGTTGCGCGCGGCGTAGATCACCGAGACCTGGCGCTGGCCGAACGCGTCGTAGAGCGTGCCGTCGATCTGGCTCGTCGTCAGCCCGAGCCGGGCGGCGGTCGGCCGGTCGATGACAAGATCGGTCTCGAGCCCGTGCTGCTGCTGGTCCGAATTGACGTCGGTCAGCGTGTCGAGCTTTTCCATCGCCGCGGTGATCTTCGGCGCCCAGTCGTCGAGCTCGGTGAGCGAATCGCCCTGCAAGGTGAATTGGTACTGCGCGTTCGATTGCCGCCCGCCGACGCGGATGTCCTGCACCGCCTGCAGGAACAGGCGCGCGCCGGGAACCTGGTTGAGCTTGGGCCGCAATCGGGCGATCACCTGATCGACCGACAGCTTGCGGTCCGCCAGCGGCTTCAGCGCGGCGAAGACAAAGCCCGAATTGGTCTGGCCGCCGCCGGTGAAGCCGACGACGCTCTGCACCGCCGGGTCCTGCCGGATGATGGCGATGAACCGCTGCAGTTTCTGCTTCATCAGCTGAAACGAGATGCTCTGGTCGGCCTGGATGCCGCCAATCATGCGGCCGGTATCCTGCTGCGGGAAGAAGCCTTTCGGCACCTCGTAGAACAAGAAGACGTTGAGGCAGACCGTGACGAGCAGCACCAGCATCACCTGGAGCGGCCGGCGCAGCGCCGCCACCAGGGTGCGGTCGTAGAAGCCGAGCACCGCGTTGAAGAACCGCTCGCTCCAGTGGTAGAGCCAGCCGTGCCGCTCGGTCGGCCGCCGCAGCACAAAGGCGCACATCATCGGCGTCGTCGTCAGCGAGATTACAAGCGAGATGATGATCGCCACCGACAGGGTCACCGCGAACTCGCGGAACAGCCGGCCGACGATGCCGCCCATCAACAGGATCGGCACGAACACCGCGATCAGCGACACGCTCATCGATAGCACGGTGAAGCCGACCTCGCGTGCACCTTGCAGCGCCGCCTGCCGGCGCCCCATGCCGGCCTCGATGTGGCGCGAGACGTTTTCGAGGACGACGATCGCGTCGTCGACGACAAACCCGGTCGAGATGGTCAGCGCCATCAGCGACAGATTGTTGAGGCTGTAGCCCATCAGATACATCGCGCCGAAGGTGCCGATCAGCGACACCGGCACCGCGACAGCGGGAATCAGCACCGCGCGCGCGTTCCGGAGGAACGCGAACACCACCAGGATCACCAGGCAGATCGAGATGATCAGCGTCGTCTCGACATCGTGCAGCGAGGCGCGGATCGTCGTCGTCCGGTCCATCATCATTCGCACGTCGATGCCGCGTGGGATCGACGCCGAAAGTGCCGGCAGCGAGGCGGTGATGCGATCAACCGTGTCGATGATGTTGGCGTTGGGCTGGCGGTAGAGGATCACCAGCACCGAGGGCTGCCCGTCGGCGAGCCCCTGGTTGCGCAGATTCTCGACCGAGTCGGCCACCGTGGCGATATCGGGCAGCCGCACTGCCGCGCCGTTGCGGTAGGCGATCACCAGCGGCAGGTAGTCCGCCGCCTTTGTCGCCTGGTCGTTGGTATAGATCTGGAAATGCAGGTCGTTCTGCTCGATCGCCCCTTTGGGGCTGTGCGCATTGGCTGAGGACAGCGCGGCGCGCACGTCTTCGAGCCCGATCCCGTATTTGTTGAGCGCCAGCGGGTTGAGCTCGACCCGCACCGCCGGCAGTGAGCTGCCGCCGATCGTCACCTGGCCGATGCCGTCGAGCTGCGACAGCGCCGGGGTCAGCACGGTCGAGGCGGCGTCGTAGATCTGGCCCGGGGTCAGCGTCTTCGAAGTGAGCGCAAGGATGGCGATCGGCGCGTCGGCCGGGTTGACCTTGCGGTAGCTCGGGTTGGTCCGCAGGCTCGACGGCAGGTCGGCGCGTGCCGCGTTGATCGCCGCCTGCACGTCGCGGGCGGCGCCGTCGATGTTGCGGTTCAGATCGAATTGCAGGGTGATACGGGTCGAGCCGAGCGTGCTCGACGAGGTCATCTCGGTGACGTCGGCGATGACCCCGAGATGGCGCTCCAGCGGCGTCGCCACCGTCTCCGACATCGTCTCTGGGCTGGCGCCGGGCATCTGCGCGAAGACCGAGATCGTCGGGAAATCGATCTGCGGCAGCGGCGATACCGGCAACTGGTTGAAGGCGAACATGCCGGCGAGCGCCACGCCGATCGTGAGCAGCGTCGTCGCGACCGGCCGCTCGATGAACGGGGTCGAGAAGCTCATTCGGCCGGGCTTTCGGCATCGAACCGGCGGCCGAAGCGGCGCCGCGTCCACCGGCCGAGCCGGTCGAAGCCGAGATAGATGACCGGCGTCGTGAACAGGGTCAGCGCCTGGCTCAGGATCAACCCGCCGACGATCGTCACCCCGAGCGGATGGCGCAGCTCGGAGCCCGTCCCGCCGCCGATCATCAGCGGCAGCGCGCCGAAGATCGCCGCCAAGGTCGTCATCATGATCGGCCGGAAGCGCAAGAGCGATGCCTGGTGAATCGCATCGCGCGCCGATTTGCCCTCGTCGCGTTCGGCGACGAGCGCGAAGTCAACCATCATGATGCCGTTCTTCTTGACGATGCCGATCAGGAGGATGACGCCGATGATCGCGACAATGCTGAGGTCGCTGCCGTCGAGCATCAGCGCCAGGAGCGCGCCAAGCCCGGCCGATGGCAGGGTCGAGAGGATCGTGATCGGGTGGATGAAGCTCTCGTAGAGCACGCCCAGCACGATATAGACGGTGACGATCGCCGCGACGATCAGCAGCACCTCGTTGGAAAGCGCCGCTTGGAACGCGAGCGCCGCGCCCTGGAAGGTCGTGATCATGCTGACCGGCAGGCCGACATCCTTCTCGGCCTGCTTGATCTGGTCGACCGCGGCGCCGAGCGCGGCGCCCGGCGCCAGGTTGAACGAGATCGTCACTGCCGGAAACTGACCGATATGGTTGACCGCCAGCGCCTCGGTCTGCTGCTGCACGCTGGCGAGCGCCGAGAGCGGCACCTGGCCGGTGCTCGACAGCGACGACGGCAAATAGATCTGATCGAGCGAGCTCAAGGCCTGTTGCGTCGCCGGGGTCGCTTCGAGGATGACCCGATACTGGTTCGACTGGGTGAAGATCGTCGAGACGATGCGCTGCCCGTAGGCGTCGTAGAGCGCGTTGTCGATCGTCGCCGGAGTGATGCCGAAGCGGCCGGCGGTGGCGCGGTCGATGAGGATATAGGCGGACAACCCGTTCTGGCCGAAATTGGTCGCGACATCGGCGATCTCCGGGATCTGCTGCAGCCGCGCGATCAGCTTCGGAACCCAGGTCGTGAACTCGTCCGGGTTCGCGTCCTGCAACGAGAATTGGTACTGGGTGCGGCTGACCGTGGCGTCGATGGTCAAATCCTGCACCGGCTGCATGTAGAGATCGACGCCGGCGACGTCTTTGACCTCGCCCTGCAGCCGGCGAATGATCGCGCTGGCGTCGAGCGAGCGCTGGTTACGCGGTTTCAGATTGATCAGGAAACGGCCGGTGTTAAGGGTCGCATTGGTGCCGTCGACGCCGATGAACGACGACAGGCTCACGACATCGGGATCTTTGAGGATCGCGTCGGCGAGCGCCACCTGCCGCTGTCCCATCGTCGCGAACGAAACCGACGCCGGCGCCTCGGAAATACCCTGGATGAGGCCGGTGTCCTGAACCGGGAAGAACCCTTTCGGGATCACCACGTAGAGAAGCACCGTCAGGCATAGCGTCGCGGCCGCGACCAGCAGGGTCAGCGCCTGACGGTCGAGTACCCAATTGAGCCAGATGCCGTAGCGGGCGATGATCCGGTCGAAGAAATGCTGCGTCCGGCGCATGAACCAGTTCATGTCCTCTTCGCGGACATGGTGCAGCAGCTTGGCGCACAGCATCGGCACCAGGGTGAGCGAGACGATCGCCGAGATGACGATCGTCACCGCCAAGGTGATGGCGAATTCGCGGAACAGACGCCCGACGACATCCGCCATGAAGAGGAGCGGGATCAGCACCGCGATCAGCGAGATCGTCAGGCTGATGATGGTGAAACCGATCTGCTCGGAGCCTTTGAGCGCCGCCTGCAGCGGCGGGTCGCCCGCCTCGATGTAGCGGGTCACGTTCTCGATCATCACGATCGCGTCGTCGACGACGAACCCCGTCGAGATGGTCAGCGCCATTAGCGACAAATTGTTGAGGCTGAACCCGGCGATGTACATGACCGCCAGCGTCCCAACCAGCGACAGCGGCACCGAGAGGCTGGGGATCAACGTCGCCGATGGGCTGCGCAGGAAGACGAAGATGACCGCGACGACGAGGACGATCGCCAGGCCCAGCTCAAACTCGACATCGGCGACCGAGGCGCGGATCGTGTTGGTGCGGTCGGTCAGCAAGGTGACGTCGACCGCCGCCGGCAGCGACGCCTGCAGCGCAGGGAGCAGCGCCTTGATGCTGTCGACCACCGCGATGACGTTGGCGCCCGGCTGGCGCTGAACGTTCATGATCACCGCCGGGGTGGTGTTGATCCACCCGGCGAGTTTGGTGTTTTCCTCACCGTAGATGGCTTGCGCGACATCGGAGAGATGCACCGGCGCGCCGTTTTTGTAGGCGATGACCAGGTTGCTGTAGTCGTCGGCGCTCTGGATCTGGTCGTTGGCGTTGATCGTGTAGGCGCGGGTCGGACCGTCGAAGCTGCCCTTAGGTGTGTTGACGTTGGCGTTGGCGATCGTCGTGCGCAGATCGTCGATGTTGAGGCCGAGCGCGGCGAGCTTGCGCGGGTCGGCCTGGATGCGCACTGCCGGCTTGTGGCCGCCGCTGATGCTGACCAGCCCGACCCCTGCCAATTGCGAGATCTTCTGCGCCATCCGCGTGTCGGCTAGGTCCTCGACTGAGGTCAGCTGCAGCGTCTTCGAGGTCAGCGCCAGGATCAGGATCGGCGCGTCGGCCGGGTTGACCTTGGCGTAGATCGGCGGCGCCGGAAGGTCCGATGGCAAGAGGTTGCCGGCGGCATTGATCGAGGCCTGCACCTCCTGCTCGGCGACGTCGAGGCTAAGGCTCAAATTGAACTGCAGGGTGATCACCGACGACCCCGCCGAGCTCGACGACGACATCTGAGTGAGGCCCGGCATCTGCCCGAGCTGCACTTCGAGCGGCGCGGTCACCGAGCCGGTCATCACATCGGGGCTGGCGCCGGGATAGAGCGTGATGACCTGGATCGTCGGGTAGTCGACCTCGGGCAGCGCGGATAGCGGCAGGAAGCGGTAGGCGACCATGCCAACCAGCATGATCGCCGCCATCAGCAGCGATGTCGCCACCGGCCGCAGGATGAACAGCCGCGACGGGTTCACGCGATGCCCTTAATCAGCGCGGGAACGCGCTCTCTCACCCGCCATTGCTCCGGTTCTGCTGTCCCGGTCCGGGTTGCTGTCCAGGCCCGCGATTGCGCTGACCGGGATTTTGTCCCGGCTGACCGGGCTGTTGCCCCGGGGGCTGGCCCGCCGGCTGTACCACTTCGACCTTGGCGCCGTCCTTCAAGCGGTCGGCGCCGTCGGTGACGATGACCTGGCCAGGGTCGAGTCCCTTGGTGACCGCGACCTGCTCGCCGGTGCTGGGGCCGAGCGTCACTACCTGGATGCTCACCGTGTTATCCGGCTTCACCAGGTAGACGAAGGTCCCCGGCGCGCCACGCTGGATCGCCGAGCTCGGCACGATGCTGGTGCCCTGCAGCGTATCGACATGCAGGGACACGTTGACGAACTGGTTGGGGAACAGGTTGAAATTGGCGTTGGGGAACTGCGCGCGCAGCTTGACCGTGCCGGTCGTGACGTCGACCTGGTTGTCGATCGTCGCCAGCTGCCCGGCTTCGAGCTGGGTCGTGCCGCTGCGGTCGAACGCGGTGGCGCCGAGCGTCTTGCTGGCGTGGGTTCGCGTCAAGATCGCCGGCAGATTGTCCTCGGGCACGGTGAATATCACCGAGATCGGCTGCAGCTGGGTGATGACGACGAGGCCGTTGGTGTCGCCCGTCTGCACGTAATTGCCGGCATCGACCTGGCGCAGCCCGACCCGGCCGCTAACCGGCGCGATAATATGGGCGTAGACCAGGTTCAATTTCTGCGTGTCGACCGCCGCTTGGTCGGCCTGCACCGTCCCCTTGGCCTGCGCCACCGTGGCGATCTGGGTGTCGCGCGTCTGGCGCGCCACCGAGTTCTGCGCCACCAGCGTCTGGTAGCGCTTCAGATCGACCCCGGCGTTGTCGAGCGCGGCCTGATCCTTGGCGAGCTGGCCCTCGGCCTGTTCGAGCGCGACCTGGTAGGGGCGCGGGTCGATTTGGGCGAGGAAATCGCCCTTGGCGACCATCTGCCCTTCCTGGAACCCGACCTCGACGAGCTGGCCGTTGAGCTGGGTCCTCACCGTCACCATCGCCAGCGGCGTCACCGTGCCGAGCGCAGCGACGGTGATCGGCATGTCGCCCTTCTGCACCGTCGCGGTGCCGACCGGCATCGGCCCGCCGGAGATGGCTCGGCCGGGCGTCACGGGCTGCTGGCGGTGGAGGACGTACCAGACCACCGCCGTGACAACCACGACCAGGATGATCAGCCACAGCAGGCCGCCTAGCCGCGAGCGGCGTGGCGGCGGCGCGCTCCCGATCGGCGGCCGCTCCCCCGGCTCCGCCGGCAACACCGGCGGCGGGCGCACTTCCTCGGCGGCGGGGGTGGGCGGCGCCCCCTGAGGACCTATCGGCGGCGGCGCGACGTAGCCGCGCGGCGGTTGATCGTCCATCGCCGCCTAGGCCTCGCGCGGCGCGGCGCCGGGCGGCGCGCCGCTACTCATCGTCGCCGATTTGACCGTCATCCCCACCTCGTCTTCCCCTCAATCTATGCTGCGGCGGAACCATCCCTCCCCGGCGAGCGGCGGCAGGCGGCAAAATGTCGGACTAGCCCAACGGTTGGGTTTCGAGACTAGCAGATCGCCGGCAACCGAGCGAGCCGTCACCAGCCTGCGACAAGCCTCTTTCGCCTCGCCCGCGCATCGTCTCAAATGCGCGCGGCGCAACGGCAAACGGCCAGGGGACAAGGCATGGCGATGGCGGCGAATCTTCCGGCGTTGAGTGGCGGCCAGCTCGTCGTCGGCTGCCTCAAGGCGCACCGGGTCGAGATGGCGTTCTCGGTCGCCGGCGAGAGCTATCTCGAGGTCCTCGACGCGCTCTACGACGCGCCGGAAATCCATCTCGTCACCTGCCGTCAGGAGGGCGGCGCCGCGTTCATGGCCGAGGCCTATGGCAAGCTCACCGGCAAGCCCGGGGTGCTGCTGGTGACCCGCGGCCCCGGCGCCTGCAACGCCGCGATCGGCATCCACACCGCGTTTCAGGATTCGACCCCGATGGTTGTGCTGGTCGGCCAGGTGGCGCGCCACCAGATCGACCGCGAGGCGTTTCAGGAGGTCGATTTCCGCAAGATGTACGCGCCGCTCGCCAAATGGGTGACGCAGATCGACATCGCCGAGCGCATCCCCGAGCTGTTGAACCAGGCGTTCCAGGTCGCCACCTCCGGCCGTCCCGGCCCGGTCGTCGTCGCGCTGCCCGAAGACATGCTGCGCGACACCGCCGCGGTCGCGCCGGTCGGCCCCTATCGCGCGGTGCGCGCCCATCCCGGCGCCGCCGACCTCACCGAGTTGCGCCGCCTCCTCGCCGCCGCCGAGCGGCCGATGGTCCTGGTCGGCGGTTCCGGCTGGAGCGACCCGGCCTGCGCCGACATCACCAAATTCCTCGCCGCCAACGACCTTCCCGCCTGCTGCTCGTTCCGCCGCCAGGACATCGTCGACAACCGCCTCGCCGTGTATTGCGGCGATCTCGGCACCGGCGCCGCGCCCAGCCTCGTCGCGCGCGCCAAACAGGCCGACATCGTCCTCGCGATCGGCGCCCGCATCGGCGAGATTACCTCGCAATCCTATTCGCTGATGGGCATCCCCGACCCCGGGAAGACCCTCATTCACATCCACCCCGCCGCCGAGGAATTGGGCCGCGTCTTCCGCCCGACCCTGGCGATCCAATCTGGCATGCCCGAGATTGCCGCCGCCTTGGCCGCGCTTGAGCCGATCCCCAGCCCGCGCTGGGCCGGGTGGCGCCAGGAAGCTCGCGCCGAACACGAGGCTGGGCTCCAGCCCTCGAAACTCACCGACTCCCCCACGCTCGACCTCGGCCGCATCATGACCTGGCTGCGCGAGCGCCTGCCCGACGACGCGATCATCACCAGCGACGCCGGCAATTTCAGCGGCTGGCCCAATCGCTTCCTGCAATATCGCCGCCCCGGCCGCCAGCTTGGCCCCACCAGCGGCGCGATGGGCTACGGCGTCCCCGCCGCGGTCGCCGCCAAGCTCGCCCGCCCGAACAGCATCGTCGTCGGCTTTGTCGGCGATGGCGGGTTTCTGATGACCGGCCAGGAGCTCGCGACCTCGCTCGCCGAGGGTCCCGGGCCTATCATCCTCGTCTTCAACAATGCGATGTACGGCACCATCCGCATGCACCAGGAGCGCCGCTTCCCGGGCCGCATCTCCGGCACCAATCTGAAGAACCCGGATTTTGCCGCGCTCGCCCGCGCCTATGGCGCGTTCTCGGCCCAGGTGGCGCGCACCGAAGAGTTCACCCCGGCTTTCGAGGAAGCCGTTGCCGCCAAACGCGCCGCTGTGATCGAGCTGATGATGGACCCGGAGATGATCACCACCCGCACCACCCTCTCGGCCCTGCGGCGGCAGGCGGAAGCGAAGGCCTAGGTGTGATAACTGGGCACGATGGTCCGTTTTATCTCGGCCGGATAATCAGTCTCAATTAGTGAGGCATTCCGTAAGCGTGGATAAAGCCCCGGCCGCCGCTGCCACCGTTCTGGCATACTTTTCCACGCGCGGTGCGAACTTCGACCTGGCCTGGTGGTAGGTCGGCGCCGACGTTTCCGCGAGCGCTGCACCAGCTCTCCTGATAGGGATCGCAGTCGGCACGCATCAGTCTGCCGGTTTTAACCGGCACGCCATTGTGGAACAGCTCATAGCCAACATCGCTCTCGTTCGGTCCCCAGCGATACCAGAGTTCGATCGAGGTCAGATGCGTCGGTACTTGTAAGATGAAGCTCGCATGATCGGTGAAGCCACAAGCGTCGGTGTTCCAGTTATTGTAAATCTGTTGGGCACCGGCCGCGCTGGTGACGAGCGATACGCCGACGGCAAGGCAGAGGGCCATGCATGATTTGACCTTCATCTTTATTTTTCTCCAGCGGTCGACGGTAGAACGCACGACCCACGAGCATTAAGCTGGCCGGATAGACCTAAACCTGCCTTGATCCATGTCAATCACCACCCGCGCCACGCTCTCGGCCCTCCGCCGTCAGGCGGAAGCGGCAAAAGCGTGAGAAAAGGCGCCGCATGACCAACCTCACCACCATCCCCGCGCGCAAGGGCAAGGCCGCTTTGTTGCGCCGCGGCGAGCTTCTGCGCCTCGTTAACACGCACGGTGGGCAGGTCGTCGATACCTGGGCGTTCAGCCGCGATGACCTCACCGAGTACATGTCGATGGCGCATTCGCATGCCGAGTTGTCGAGGACCCTGCCGACCACCGGCGACACGATGGTGTCGAACCGGCGCCGCCCGATACTGACCTTTGTCGAAGACAATTCGGGCGGCATCCACGACACGGTGATCGCCGCCTGCGACCGCTGGCGCTACGAGCGGCTCGGCGTCGTCGGCCATCACGACAACTGCACCGACAATCTCCGCGCCGCGCTGGCCGAATTGGGGCTCGAACCGCCGGAAATCCCGCCGCCGCTGAATATGTTCATGAACATCCCGGTCGCCGCCGATGGCACGCTCTCGTTCCAGCCCTCGCTCGCCGGGCCCGGCAGCCACGTCGCGCTGCGCGCCGAGCGCGACCTCATCGTCGCCTTCTCGGCTTGTCCGCAGGATATCGTGCCGATCAACGGCGCCGATTGCGTGCCGAAGGACGCGCATTTCGAGATCCTTCCGGCGCCACGGTGATCGAGTTCGCGGTGAAACCGGAAATGATCACCACCCGCGCTACCCCCTCAGCCCTCTGCTGTCAGGCCGAGGCATGAAGACAAGAAATATGCGATCGGAGAAAATATAATGTTCTTAATGCGATACGTTTTTCAATTAATAAAAAGTATTAAAAATCAAGTTGCTTTAATATTTTCCGTTTTGGCTTTAGTTGGTTCGTTTGGTAAAATGTGATAGATTTTTTTCTACCCTACACCTCTCTAATTCTTGTCGTAAACAGCGATTCAACGGGAGCTTTTAACGCATTCCCTGTCACCAAAGAAAATGACAAATTACGGCTAGATCCAACACTTAAAGTAGCATTTATAAACACGGGGAAAGACTATATTTTAGTGAAATATATTCAACTATTCGTTCCTATGACGCCCAACAAAAATACAAGCGACCGATGTAATTTAGAAAAAACGTTTGATTTACAAATGATATCTTTTAAAGCATCTGACGGTACCGAGAGAACTGCCGAGCCGTTTACCATAACTCCTAGGGAAATTATCCCCACAACAATAAATTTTGCAGGTATTCCCGACATCAATGGATCAGGTGTCAAGATAAATAATCATATCCCGATATGCTTACACATCGAGGTCCTCGACATCAAAGGCAGGCATCACGATTTCTATTTATACGCTTTTGATATAACCGAATCCAGTGAGAATAGAACAACCTACGTAACGACAATTGAAGACAACGGCGTGTCTGTATTGCGCTTCAGTCAGTTTTGGAATATCATTCATTAGATCGCGAGAGTGTCTACTGCGGCGTCCGCGGGCGCTGCTTCAAATTGATCCTGATGGGTGGCGTTATTGGTTATGACAGCTGCACCCGCCCGGGGCGGCCTTCAAGCAGCGATCGCGTGTTTGATTTATATCTATAATAGCAACTATAAAATCTCCATAATCGTGTGATGTGCATCGCCCTTTCGCAACACGGGAGGGAGAATGTCCAATACCTGAGCAAAACCGCGCGGGCGGCCGTTTCGAAAAGGGCAATCGGGGAATCCGAAAGGGCGCTTGGCGGGGTCGCGCCACAAGGCGAGCCTCGCCGCCGAGGCGTTGCTCGACGGCGAGGCCGAGCGGCTGACCCGGCGCGCCGTCGAGCTTGCCGATGGCGGCGACCCGACCGCGCTCCGATTGGTCCTCGAACGAATCCTCGGGCCGCGCCGCGAGCGCGCCGTCAACTTCATGCTGCCGTCGATTGAGAGCGCCGCCGACCTCGCGGCGGCGATGCACGCGGTCGCCGCCGCCGTCGCCAGCGGGGCGCTGACCCCGGGCGAGGCCGAGTCCTTCGCGCGAATGGTCGATATCTTCGTTCGCGCCATCGATGCCGGCGATTTCGAGCGCCGCCTGCAAGCGCTGGAAGGCAATGTCCCTCGCTCGCAAGGCGCGGTTGGCGCGGGTCACCGCCCGCCTACACCCGCCGGTCTGGCCCGACCCGGAAAAGGTGCGGCAACGCCTTTGCCGCAGTGTGCAGTTCGGCCTGGTGTTGCGCGACGTCCTGCCGGAGCTCGGCGTCGATCCGAGCCAGGTGAAAATGCTCAGCGTCTGCGACGAGGCGGCGGAAGAGCTGCGGATGCTGGGCCACGACGTGCCCGATCGTCCGGACCCGAATTGCTGGGAGCTTTCCTATCTGGCGTTCGTGTCGAACCCGCCATCGGACGTTCCCGACGACGACCCGCGGGTCGAGCGTTTCAACAAGCTCAATCGAATGGTCGACGCCTATCTCGGCGACCCGGAGATCGATTTTGGCAAGGTGTCGCTGATGCAGGTTTTCTGCTGGTGTGCGGCGCGGCTGGTCGAGCGCTGGTGGATGCCGGACGAGGCGGACGAGAAAGCCGAGACGGAGGAGGATTTTGCTGCTGATTAGCTGTTTTAGCAGCAAAGCGGCGGACGACAGGTAGATTTCATACCAGGATAAACTTAGACCTTAAGCTGGTATCTACTCGCTCATAAGGTGCCGGCCAAGTCCCAACTCGAAGCGGGAAAGCCCAATCGATGGCGCAATTGTCGAAGCAGCATTGGTCGGCGGAGCGCTATGCCGCGACGGCGAATTTTGTCCCCTCCTTTGGCGCGCCGGTGGTCGAGCTGTTGGCGCCACAGCCGGGCGAGCGCATCCTCGATCTCGGCTGCGGCGATGGGGTGCTGACCGCGAAGATCGCCGCCGCCGGGGCTATTGTCGTCGCGGTCGACGCTGCGCCCGACATGGTCGCCGCGGCCAAGGCGAAGGGGCTCGACGCGCGGGTCGTGCCGGGTCAGGGCCTCGCCTTCGAGCGCGAGTTCGACGCCGTGTTCTCCAACGCCGCGCTGCACTGGATGCACCCGCCGGAGGCGGTGCTGGCGGGCGTCGCCCGGGCGCTGAAACCCGGCGGGCGGTTTGTCGCCGAGATGGGCGGACACAATAACACCGCGGCGATCCAGGTCGCGTTTCGCGCCGTGCTGGCGAAGCGCGGCATCGAGGCGCTCGCCCTCATGCCGTGGTACTTCCCCTCGGCCGCCGCCTATCGGGCGAAGCTCGAAGCCGCCGGGTTTCGGGTCGAGGAGATCGCCATCGTCCCACGTCCCACGCCGCTCGAAGCCGGGTTCGCGGCCTGGCTCGACGCCTTTTGCGAAGATTTCTTCAACCCATTGCCCGCGGACGACCGCGCCACCGCGAAGCGCGAAGTCACCGAGCTGCTGGAGCCGATCCTCAAGGACGAAACCGGGCTGTGGATCGCCGACTATGTGCGGCTGCGCTTCCGCGCGACCTTGCCGGGCTGAGGCGCACCCTGGTCCTGTTCTTGCTTGCCCGTAACCGGGCAAAACCGCGGGCGGGTGGGCGACGATGAGCACCGATAGCGATGTCTTGGGCAGCGGCACGACGGTGTCGCCGGCGGCGCGCTGGGTCCAGCTCGTGCTAGGCCTCATCTGCATGATGGCGATTTCGAGCCCGCAATATGTTTGGGCGCTCTTCACCAAGCCGTTGGGTGCGGCGCTCTCGGTGAGCCCGGCGGTGCTGCAAGTGACGTTCTCACTGCTTATCGTGCTGCAGACGTTTTTCTCGCCGCTGCAGGGCTGGCTGGTCGACCGGTTCGGGCCGCGCCTCTTGATCGCGGTTGGCGGGGCGCTCTCCGGCCTTGGCTGGGTGCTATCCGCCTATGCGACCTCGATCTGGGCGCTCTATTTCACCTACGGCGTCATTTGCGGGCTTGGCACCGGCATCGTCTATATCGGCGTCGTCGGCCAGGTCGTACGCTGGTTCCCGGACGCGCGCGGCTTCGCCGCCGGCATGGTCGCCGCCGGCTACGGCATGGGCGCGATCGCCACCACCTTCCCGATCAGCGCCAGCCTCGCCGCATCAGGCTATCAAGCGACGCTGCAGCAATACGGCATCATCTTCGCGATTGTCGGGGTCGCCGCCGCGCTCGGGCTGCGACCGCCGCCGGCGGCCGCCTCGACGCGGATCACCGACACCTCGGGGGTCGGTAGCGCGACGATGCTGAGGAGCCCGATCTTCTGGCTGATGTTTCTGATGATGAGCCTGATGTCGACCTCGGGGCTGATGGTGATTTCGCAGATCGGCAATTTCGCCGCCGATTTCGGCGTCACCAAGCTGACCTTGTGGGGCGCGGCGGCGCTGCCGCTGGCGCTGACCATCGACCGCTTCACCAACGGGCTGACCCGTCCGTTCTTCGGCTGGCTGTCCGATCGGATCGGCCGCGAGAATACGATGTTCTGCGCCTTCGCCCTCGAAGCGGCGGCGATGACGATCTGGTTGCTGACCATCACCGACCCGCTGTGGTTCGCGCTGCTATCGGGGGTCGTGTTCTTCGGTTGGGGCGAGATTTTCTCGCTATTCCCGTCGACCCTGACCGACACCTTCGGCGCGCGCAACGCGACGCAGAATTACGGCTTCCTCTATATCGCCCAAGGCATCGGCTCGATTTTCGGCGGCCCGCTTGCGGCTCTGCTGCACCAGAGCACGGGCAGTTGGACCACGGTATTTGCCGTGTGTATCGCCGCCGATCTTACCGCCGCGCTTCTGGCGTTGTTCGCGCTCAAGCCGATGCGGCGAACCGCTCTAGCGCTGCTTTGATATCAGGAACCGGCCGCGTGCTCCTTGGCCCAGCGCGCGACCTCGGCGTCGGTGCCGAACCACACGCCGGGACGCGACTGGGCGACGCCCAAGCCCTACTCAGTACACTTGCATTCGAACTGGGAGCTTTCGCACGTCGACTTGCATTTGCACGTCTTCTTCCCGTCACCGGAGGCGCAGACAACGTCGGCTAAGGTTGTGCCGTCGTGCAACAGCGGCGAGTGCGATTGCGGCGATGCGCCCGCCGAATAGGAGACGAGGGCGGGCTTGAGACACGCGGCCGATCCGTAGGGGCATTGCGCCGCGGCGGGGCCGCCGCTGTAAAGACAAACAGCCGCTACTATCAGCCAGGCAAATGTGCGCATGGTTCGTTTCTCCAAGCCAGCCCGAACAGAATCCTTCCCGAAGGCCCGTTTTGGGCGATCGACGAGCGCTCGTCTAGACCGCGTGCTCCTTGGCCCAGCGCGCGACCTCGGCATGGGTGCCGAACCACACGCCAGGACGTGCCTGAGCCAGGCGGATCAGCTCTTCGAGGAGCCAAATGCGCGAGCGGTAGCTGATCACATGCGGGTGCATCGTCAGCTGGAACAGGCCGCCATCAGCATAGGCGGCCTCGAACTCGCGGCGGAAGATGTCGAGCACGTCGGCGGGCGGCGTATAGGGGCGCAGCGCCGAGAACCGGTTCATCATGAAATAGACCGCGTCGTCGCGCACCCACTCGACCGGCAGTTCGACGACCCCGCACTCCTTGCCGTCGAGCAGCAGCTCGTAGCAATCCTCGTCGGACATCAGCGACGAATCGTAGAGGAGGCCCATCTCGGCCTCGATCGCCAGCGTGTTCCAGCTGAAATCCCACGATGGGGTCCTGAGGCCCACCGGGCGCACGCCGCTCACCTTTTCCAGCAAATCAGCGGAGCGCAGCATCAAATCGCGCTCGGCCTCGTAAGGCAGGATCGAATTCAACTCATGGATCCAGCCGTGGATGCCGATCTCGTGCCCTTCGCCGACGACGCGGCGCTGCTCGTCGGGATGCAAGAGCGCGGTCACCGCCGGCACGTAGAACGAGGCCTTGACCGCGTATTTATCCAACAGCTTGAGGATGCGCGGCACCCCGACCCGCGCGCCATATTGGCCCCAGGCGAGCCGACCGATCGACTTGCCGCCTTCGCGCAGATCGCTGGTCTCGTGATCGCTATCGAACGACAGCGCGACCGCGCAGCGCGCCCCGCCCGGCCACTCCGCCGGACGCAAACTGCGCCCGGCGCGCACCCGGTCGACCAGCTCGCGCCAATGCGCCTCCGGGAATTGCCAGGCTTCGAGATCGGATTCCGGGCGTTCGGTGGGCATCGTGGAAGCCTCCTCCGTGCAGAGAATGGTCGGAGCGGAGAGATTCGAACTCTCGACCCTCAGCACCCCATGCTGAGTGCTCTGTATTTTCTCGTAGGCACTGCAGTTTACTTTTTTATAAACGTCAAGGGGTTATGCGCCACCCTTAGTTTCTTATGTTCACTCCCTGGTACTCGTTTTTACCGTAACCTGATTGCTGTATGATTGCTGACGGCTAACCGCGAGGGGGAAGCGGGATGCGCCAGAAGATCATCAAACGCACTGTCGACGGCGCCGTTCCTGGTGAGAAGGACCGGCTTTTCTGGGATACCGAGCTTCGGGGCTTCGGGCTGAAAGTGACCCCTAAGGGTGGTCGCATATATCTTATTCAGTACCGATTCGCTCATCGCCTTCGTCGATACACGATCGGCCGCCACGGCTCACCCTGGACCGCAGAGTCGGCTCGAGCCGAGGCAGCGCGCCTCTTCCGCCAGGTGGCCGCTCGGATCGACCCGGCGGAGGCAAAGGCCGCCGAGAAGAGCGACCCATCGCTTGCTGAATTCGCAGAGCGTTACCTTGCCGAACATGCGGCGCTACACAAGAAGCCTCGCAGCTTTGCGTATGACCGTGACCTTTTGCGGCTTCATATCCTACCGTCCCTAGGAGAGCGAAAACTCACCGGGATTACTCGAGGGGACGTGGCGCGGCTCCATCAATCCCTGGCCTCTATGTCGATCACCGCCAACCGCGCCTTGGCACTCACTTCGGCAATGTTTGGTCATGCTGCGCGTTGGGGGCTCGTGCCCGAAGGGATCAATCCCTGCGCGAGGATCAAAAAATACCCCGAACAATCTCGCGAGCGATTTTTGTCAGAGCTCGAGCTGGGGCAGCTTGGCGGGGCGCTCAAAGCTGCCGAGGCAGGCTTGTCGCTTCCGGCGGCGATCGCCGCCGTCCGACTCCTCGTTCTCACCGGTGCACGCAAATCGGAGATCCTCAACCTGCGTTGGGAACATGTCGATTTCGAGCGAGCACTTTTGCGGCTGCCCGATTCCAAGACCGGGGCGAAGTCGATCTATCTAAGCGCTCCAGCCTTGGAAATCCTGGCTGCTCTGTCGCAGCCCCCATCAAACCCGTACGTCCTTCCCGGCAAAAAACAAAATGCACCGCTGGTCAACGTCGAAAAGACATGGCGACGGGTCAGGTCTCTCGCCGGGCTAGAAGGCGTTCGGCTCCATGACCTGCGGCATAGTTTTGCCGCCGTTGGCGCCAGCGCCGGACTTGGCCTTCCAATCATTGGCGCCCTTCTCGGGCACACGCAGGCGTCGACGACGGAGCGATACGCTCACCTAGCGGCCGACCCGCTGCGCGCGGCCAACGAGGCGATCGGCCGCCAGATTTCCGCGGCGATTTCAGGTAATCGAGCCGAGGTATCGGACCTGCGTGGGGCTCGGCAATGATCTCGGTTCAAGAGCTGCGCCGGCTGCAGGTGCCCCCAGATTTATTTCGAGCAACCGATTTGGCATGGAAAACTCCTGCTGAGCTTCGAGGATATATAACGGTTAGCGGGGTCAGCTTTGGCGAAGATCGGACTGAATTTGATACGCGCCAGGCATCGGCTTACGACGCCTATATGACGGCTGCGACAACCGGCGCGCCCGTGGCCGAGATCTCTGCACGGAAAGAATATTGGGCGCGCCACGAGCTCGGCAGTCGCGAGCTAATGAGGAGGGTTGATGAGTTCGTCCAGCGGGCCGCATTAGAGGGCCGCTGGATCGGAGGGGGTTTCTGGGACTCAAAGGTTGTTCTGATAAGACCTCAGTGGTGGCGATTTTTAAAATTTGATCTCGAAGTACGGCACGCGACAGACGGTAAAACTGACCTCCGGGATATCCGATTTATAGTCAGCCGCGACGCGCCCCACGGGTTCTGTAAGTGGCTACAGCGATTCTTCGAGGCGGCGCCACAAAATGGTGAGTCGGTGGTCAATGCGCCAGAATTTGGCACAAGCGGTCGGCCGCCTAAGCATGATTGGGCCGCTTTCGACATCGAGATAATGCAGATTGCGAACACCTCCCCCGATGGGCTGCCAGAACGTTCCGTCATGCACCGTTACATGATGAATTGGTGGCAGGAAACGGGGCGTGAAGAACCTTCGGAAAGCCAAGTGCGCGACCGGTTATCAAGGATTTATCGGGAACTCAAAATCTAATTTTAGGCGGTTTTTGGCGGACAGTTTTAACACTCTGCGAAATCGTTCACCGCCGATTTACCGGCGTTGAGCGAGGACGCGATGAGCCGCTTACTAACCCGCACCGAGGCATCCGAATACCTCCGCGAAAAATATGGCGCACCCGCGGCGCGCACGCCCAAGACGCTCGCCAAACTTCACTGGGCCGGCACGGGGCCTGTCGCCGTTCGTGTCGGATCGAGGATCGGCTATTCCCAGAGCGCCCTCGATGAGTGGGTCCTGGGGAAGTCCTTAAGCGTCACCTCGACTTCTGATCCGGGTCGGGGGCTCGTCTAGTGCAGGCCGACTGCGACCTGGTCACCGCTGCGCCTGCCCCAAACGCCCATCTCTTGGATGCCGCGTAGCTGGTGTCGATGCGGACCGCTCCCGCCTCTGCCGAAGTAATCGCGCTTTCTCCCCAGCAAGACGTGTCCGCGCGGGTGCGCGATCTGCTGAAGTTGCGATGGCGCTGGGTCGAGGCCGTGAATTCCGATGCCCGGCTCACCGACAGCGAGGAGCGCATCGGTATTGCGGGCCATACGGTTTCTGAACCTCGTTTCAGACAATCCTCGCTTCGGGAAGCTCTGGCCATCGGCTGGATGCCTGGCGGAGGAAGTTGGTAGCGGTAAGAGCACCGTCAAGCGTGCACTGCAAGCCCTGCGGACGCTCGGCTACCTTGAAGTTGTTCACCCCGGCGGGGGCAGAAGAACGACGGTCTTCCGACCTGCTTTACCGAGCCAGTCAGCATCTTTGAGGTCCGCTAGCGAGACCCCAGCCGTCTCGCTAGCGAAACCCCAGCCGTCTCGCTAGCGAGCCCCGAATCTCTTAAAGGGAAAGATAGAAATGAACCTCCGCTCGCCGCCGCTACCGCTGCCGCTGATGAGCCGGCAGCGGCGGCGAGCGCAGACCAAGCTCAGAAACTCGCTGATCGCCTCGGCGACCCAGGGGATGTCCTGCGGCGGCGGCGTCGCGAAGACGCCTTCGTCGCCTGGTTTGGTGGCGTGGAAGTCGTGCAGCTCGATCGCGATGCGGACTTTCTTATTCTCAGCGTCCCCAGCGAGAAGGTAGCCGAGAACCTCCAATGGTACCGCTACGATATCTGTGCGGCATGGAAGGTTAGTGGGATTGAGATCCGCGTCGAACAAGGCGCGGCATGAGCGAGGCGTTGCCCTTACCGCTGCTTATCGATTGGGCGGCCGACCGCGCCGAGATCCCGAAGTGGGCGAAGCACGCAATTCATCGGGGTCGCAAAGGAGTACCCGCCCAGTGACGCGCCGAGCCTTCCCTCTTGATGGCTATCTCCGGAGGCCGCCAGGAGAACGCGGCATGAGGGGCACGCGAGCTATCCCAAGGAGGGCTTCCGACAGCTGGCGATGCTCCACACGACGGGTCCTTCCTGCCCCTCCGATGTCGCGGGGCTTTCGCTCCGCCACACATAGTAAGAGTGAGACGATTTTCTATTGTGAATTCACTGTGAAATCATCTCAGTGACTCGTTGGCGGGCTTGCTGAGAGCTTTCATTTCTCTAACTAGATCGACGTCTCGATCATTGCGCAAAGTCTTTGCGCCAAAATCTCAAGAAGCGAAACACCCTGCTCTGGAAAGAAAGAAACTGAAGGACGCAAGCGCCGGAGGAATAACAGATTTTCTGGAAAATTGATAAGAGACTGCTTGGACCGTTGCATTATTGCGCAACGTTGCGCCAAATTTAGCGTGCGGTACTAGCGAAACCCCGCGATGCGAACCGCCCGCAGTTGGGGTGTGCCAGGGAAGGACCCCGTCATTAGGGTGCCCCCCGCACGGTGACGCTCGCGGACACGGTGCGGCATCTACAAGTCATAGGAGGGGCGGCGCGATGACCGTGATCCAGGTATCCCCCGCGGTGGGCGCTTAGGTCCGCTCTGGTGTGTTAAACCACCATGGGCGAAGTCGCAGGTCGGAGTGCCGGGGTTGCTTTTTTCACTTCGACTGGGGTTTTCGCCATCACTCTCTCCATCATGGATGCCGTAGCAGTGCCTTGATCCAGGTCAATCCCCCTATGACGGCGGGCTCTGCCACAGATCAGCTCCACGCGGATCATCGCCATACTCGGGCCGGCCGCGAGAGGCTGCGGCGAAAGTCGTCGCGTGGTCTTCAGTGTTGAACCCGACACGGAAGGCGACGCCTGGGTGGCCTGAAGAGTGCTCGAACGATACCCGCTCGATCTAATGAATGGCCGAAATGAGGGCAGGAAGAGCCATTCCCGATGAGAAGGCCGAGTGACCGAGAAGCGCCGGTAACGGACCTTCGCGGGACCGGTCAAGTGGGACATTCGTCGGCTCTCCGCCTACACGAAACAGGGCGGCCCGAAGGCCGCCCTGCCTGGTTCAGACTATCGAGACGCTTGCCTTACGGCTTGACGATCTCGACGCGCCGGTTCTGCGGCTCGCGCACCCCGTCCGCCGTCGGCACCCGGTTGTCGTTCTCGCCGCGGCCGGTGACCACCATCGAGGCCGGCGGCACGCCCAAAGCCGCCAGGGCCTTGGCGACCCGG